>Ga0172381_10001097_pt1 | contig 33071 bp, 38 predicted proteins | sample Leawel6488metaG_FD_119754 | JGI IMG/M metagenome (GOLD analysis project Ga0172381, IMG submission 119754) | Leachate microbial communities from a municipal landfill in Southern Ontario, Canada - Leachate well 64-88 metaG | ecosystem: Engineered > Solid waste > Landfill > Unclassified | place... | reverse complement strand
TTCGTGAATCTCATCGACTACCAGCATTTTGATTTTAACCTTATTTAAATAGCTTAGTTTCGGTGTGCTGCTTAATATTATTCCCTGTTGACTTAGGTTATTAATATTCACCTTATGTTCTTCACAATGCTTATAAACTGTTAGGTTAGGATAATCAGTATTAATTATATGTTTTAGTTGTTTTAATAACGCGTTTTTCGGTGAACAAAAAACTATTAAACCGTCCGTGTTATCATTAGCAGCCTGAACCAGTAATTTTGTCAATTCGGTTGATTTACCAGAACCCGCTTTACTATTTATAACTATCTTCTTATTCTTTTTTATTATCTCTTTTAACTCTTTTTCTTTCTCATCAATGAAATTATCATATTTAAGTATCTCATCATATTTAAAACCGAAAAAATCACAGCCGTCTTTAAAATTAATGGTTGTTTCAATTTTCAGAACAAACCTGAATATGTCTTGTAAAGAACCTGTTTTATTATTTTTCGGTTTTAATTTATTTAAATAATTATTGAACGTGTTATAATCTTTATTTATACCCTTCCAGCCAGACGAATTCGACCTATTATATTTTTTGAACCATTTATAAAACTGTTGTCTGACTTCATCATTAGAATATTTGAGTGAAAATAACAAGGCTAACCCTTTACCCCCGTTATAATTTGTGAATAGTTCTTTCATTAAATCTTCAAAAACTTTCTTTTCGCTTTCAGTTACGTTATGATTTTTGAAGTGTTCAAACCATTTATTATTGAGTTCTGCCAGCTTATTACCGTTTATATTGTTCTGATAACTTTTATTTGTCTTATTGAATAATTTCTTATTCTGTTTATTGACATCTATCTCGTTAAATAAAATATGATAGTCAGGATTGAACCATATCCGAGAACCTTTAGACTGAAAAGTCCCTGTTGTTAATGTCTTACTTGCTGTTAAGTCTATATAATTAATCTTTTCCTTTTTTTCGTTATATAGTTCAGTGTGATAAAATAATTTAAAATCTTTAAGAATGTTTAAATACAAATCAGAGTTGTATGATTGTATAGTGTTGATTAATTCTATATGTTCATCAGTGTTTTTCATTGAAAGTGTTCTATTTTCATATTCTCTAACCGAATCAACATAAAGGTTGTTAACAATTGTCATTATTCCTTTAACACCTTTACCACTGAATGAATAATCTAAATAAAGTATATAATCTTTAAGAGTGTATAGACAATCATATATATATTTAATGGCTTCATTAATGTCTTGAAAGTTAATACCAGTGTCTTTTTTCAGTTGTTCAAAAACTTGTTTTTCTTTAATATCAATGTCTATCATGAAATTACAGGGATAGAATGTATTTTCTAAACAACGAGGTGAAGCATCGTTTATAATTTTTTCCTTTATTAATTTCTGAAAAGAAATTAAGTGACCGTCTTGTTTTTTTTGAATTGTGGTATTAATGAAATGTTGTGCTGTTAAGGAATTCAAAGGTATTTCTTTATAAGTGTTACGAAAAACATTGGTAAAATCGTTAAATACGATTATATCATTTTTGAATTTAATTTCTTTTTCGGGTGTGTAGACTTCTGATAAAGTCTTTAGATTTATCATTCATATTTTCTTCTTTTTTGACTTAGTTTCTTTAAAGAAGAAAAGTCAGGACGTTGGCACATTCCTGACTTATCTGTGCCATCTAAGAAGAAACTATGTATCAGAATTTGAAAAATTCTTTATACTATATATAAAAGGTACACGCTGAAAAGTGGTTAAAATCACATTTTTTTCGGTGATATTCATCACCTTTTTGTTATTTAAAATGATTCTAAATAACTATTTTTTAATAACAAGTATCTTACAACCAACCATTGTGCCACTTTCTTTAAACGAACCAGCAGTTATGTCTTCCATGTGAACAACATTTTCATATACCCATTCCCTAAATGCTTTTTCTTTATTATAGCTTGAACGTTCCCAATGTGAACTACAAATAGTTACAAGTGTACCACCATCAACTAATAGTTCATACATGCGCCTTATATGGTCAATGTCTTGATTTTTTGAAAACGGTGGGTTTGCTATGATTTTAGTATATTTTTTTTCAGTTATAAGGTTCAAAAAATCATCAGCAATAAAATTAATGTTGGGCAAACGTTTAAGAAACGTCTGGTTAACTGGCATAAGTTCACAGCAATCAATAATCAAATCTGGTTCTGTTCTGTGAATAGCTTTAATTATTGCGCCTTGACCTGCTGAAGGTTCAAGAATGACATCATCTTTGTCAATATCTGCATAACTGACTAATAGGTCTGCAATAATATCTGGTGTGCCAAAAAACTGAAATTCCTTTTTCAGGTTTCGTTTTTCATCATTTGCAATTTGTGCCAGTAGTTCAGTAGGGTCTTCATTAAATAAAAAACCTTTTTCTTTTCGTTTCCATTTACCGCCAATCAGCTCTAATGATTTGGCTACATCAGCGTATAATTTTCTGTCAAGTTGGTAATCTGGTAGTTTGATAACATTTCCTGTAATCGTGCAATTTTTTAGTACGTCTTCTTTATTCATATAGCTCTAATTCTTTTAGAACTATATATTAAAATTGGAAAGTCTAATTTTTATTGTTAATAGTCTCGACTTGTATACTCAATGTTTTCAATACCTCTTACACTCATTTTGATATATTTCGAATGAAACTATCAAATATGTTGACTAACGGCTGAAAAAAATTGATAAAAATTCTGTGCAGGTCATAAACAGTCACGACCATTGCAGTGTACAATCATGTAAAATTTTAAAATTAAAAATTGAAAAAATATTATATGAATGAAAATACTTGGCAATCTTTCTTTGACCTTCTTAAAAGTGGTGATGAAGAAGCATTAAATATAGCCAACACTTTTATAAATACGGGTGAAGAAGATTTTGACAGGTGGGAAAATTGGATACACAACATTAAATATATATGGGTTGATTTTTCCTTTGTTCATATAAAATTTGAAGATAATATACACGAAAATAAGTTATTGTTCTATGATGAAGATGTATATAGTCCGATTATGGCTTTATTGCGAAAACGTAAGATAGATGAAATATTAAAAGAAGATTATCAAAAAGTCGGCTGATTTTGATTTTATTTTAATTCCATTTCTAAATAAACAATAAAATCTAATAATAATTCTTTCATTCTGTTATTAGAATTTTTAAAATCATCATTCAAAGTAAATTCACCCGAATTATATAATCCAATATATAATCTATGATAACCTTCTTTCACTAATTTGGCATTTTCTACCAATTCTTTAAATAACTTGGATTCAAAATTGAATTTAAATAAATATTCATATCTTATTTGAAAAGTCATTAAATAATTATAGAGTTCAATAAAAAATTTTAGTTCAACACGTATTTCTTCTATCGCATCAGCATATTTATTCTGGTCAGATTGAATGTCGATAGAATCATCATTTTTATTAAAATTAGACTTAGTAAGTGATTTCTTTTTATTTATTTTAATTCTTGCTGCTAATGATATTACTAAATTTTGACTTAATATATCAACAACATTATTTATTTTTGGTAAATATTTTAATAATTCATCATAAGCATCTATTCTTTTCTGTAAAAGATAAAGATTCTTGTTTTCTTCATTATCATTTCTACTTATAAGATATGTGATATATCCTAATACTATTAAGCTTAATAAACTTATTATAGGGTTTAAAATACCACCGAAATAATCACCAAAAGCACTCCAATCCTTAATATCTTCAGATATATATTGGTGTTTAAATTTTAATATGAAATATAAAACGCTTATTGATATTAATATGAAACCGAATATACTAATCCATAAAAGCGGAAGCATTTTTTTATTTATCTTCATAGGGATTAATTAGGGTAAAAATCATTTATTATAATTAATAAAATAATCATTTAAATTCTTAAAATAATTCTTTCTATTATTAAAACTTAAAGAATTACCGACAAATTCGACCAGTTTAAATAACTTTATTACATCATTTTTTGTTATTCTTTGCTTATCAAATAAAAGTTTAATCAGCTCTTTTTCTCTTTCTTCTTTGGTAATAATAACACATCCGCTTAGGTCTTTACCTTCCATTTCTTTAATATCAACTATTTTACCATTTTTTAACCTTAAAAATGTCTTGTCTGAATCCTCTATGTACTTGTATAGATATTCAATTATAGGGGTTTTAATCGCTCTGTTGTCGTTTGTTTTCATAACAAAAATATATAACAAAAAAGCAAGCTGTTCAAATATATTTTTGATAGTGAAGTACTAAATAACATTTAAGACAGTTGATTATAAAAAATAAAGCATTAAAAAGTAACAATTAATGAAATAAATTCGTAAAATTAGCAAACAAAAAAACAAAGTTATGAAAGCTATAATTCACATCATTCTTGTTATGTTTACCCTGTTTTTTTCCGCCTGTGAAAAGGAATATGAATTATTAAACATCGAAAAAGAAGTAATAACAGATACTACTGCAATTGATACCAGCACCACAATTAACAATAATGTCTGGATATGGAAATCAACCGAAAAAAATGATGTTTTGATTGATTCTTTAGTCATTTATCCTGATGAAACAAGGATGTATAAGAGTTACACCCTGTATGCAAATGATAATGGTTACTATTCGTTTGATTTTGGTGATAATCAAAGAAAAAATATAACTAATAATACTTATGAATACGCTGATTCTATTATAATTAATAACGATAATATTAATTTTTTCAGTAATTTGAGTGGTAATATAGCCTATAAGATTGAAGAATTAACAGATTCAACACTTTCTATCAGCTACACATCAATATTTTCGAATGATATAAAGATTAATCTGATTAAAGATATTCGTTAAAACCAGTTAAGCGCAATATTAACACGAAAAACCAGCTTAAAGGGCTGGTTTTTTCTTTTCATTCAGTTTCAAACCTTCAAATTCCTTATGAAATTCTTCTAATACCTTATTAAGACTTTCAAACAAATCTGATGATACGTTTTCAATAATCTTAAAATCACGGTTATATTCTTTTCTATTTATATAACCATTAAATTTGTTTGTAAACAGTTCTTTTATATAAATAAAAATACCCCTCAAACCTTTATATTCATCAGATTCAAAGTCATAGCTGAAAAAATGTGAATAGCGGAGTGGAAAGTAATTTAAAAAATTATTGAATTTACTTAAACTATCTATTTCAAGAAGATAATCATTATTAATAGTAATATTATGGATTTGATTTGTAGAATCTGCAATTGCTTTTTTATAAGCAGTATCAACATCATGTAAAATTTTATTTAGTTTATCATAATTATTTGTTACAACAGGCAACCAAGATGCAAATTCATCATATGCTTCTAATTTCTTTTGGAGTACAAAAAGATTTTTATTCTCTTTACTACCTATCACACCTACCAGATAGGTGATATACCCTAATAAAATTAAGCTAATTAAACCGATTATAGGATTAAGAATACCACTAATGTAATCAGTGAAAGTACTCCAATCGTTTACATCATTAGAAATGTCTAATTTTCGAAAGTGAATTATATAAATAATCACAGGTATTACAATTAGAACAATACCCAACATTAATAATCGTTTCAGAACCCTATTTTTGAATATATCATTACTTTGTTGCTTCATATTTATCATAATATTTTTTCAAATCTTTATCATTCATCACAAAATCAAATAATTTAAAGAAATTATTACTAAAAAATTGTAAACTTTCAATCATTACTAAATCCATTCTATCAAAGCTTAAATACAAATCTGTTTTTATGTTGCTAAATCTTTCATTTAGTAATTTACAATCTGAAATATGGTCATCAATGATATCAGAAATAAATTGTTCTAATAATAAACCCCTATGTTCATCAGATAATTTGTCAGTTTCTTGTATTTCTTTTATAATTCGAATACATTCTTCATTTAAAATCAATGCTTCCAGCCTAAAATAATATAAATCAGAAAGTATATTATAATATGTTCTTTCTCTTACGTTAATATTCCTGTTTTCGTATCTGAAATAGCCTAAATCAAAAAGATAATCATTAACTAATATTAATTTATTATATATGATATCTACATAATAAAGAAAACCCAAAAGTTTAATTCTATTATTACCTCTGATATTTATAGTATTTCGGTCTTTGACCTTCTGAAATAAGTCTTTATAGAAATCATAGAAATCATCACTACTGGACTTTCTTAACTGGTTCTTTGTGTACAATAGTGTTATGAAGATAGCCACAAAACCAACAATTGTAGTGAATGGTGTAACAAGGTTATTGAACTCATTTGAATCGAATTGTAGTATTTTAGCATTATATCGCAGCCTAATGAATATATCACTTAAAATACCTATTAAAATCACAATAAGTGCTATCAGGATAGCCTGAAGCAATTTCTTTTTTTTCATATTGACATAAAACCTAAGATGATTATTGATAAAACTACAATGCTATAAAATATGAATAGTTGTTTATTAGAATATTCTTTAGGTTTATCTGGTGAGAATATCAAATTAATGAAGTCGGTTAAATATTTCCTCATTTTTAAATATAATATGTTTCATCCAATCACACCCAAAAAAATATTTATTTCGTGTTCAGATTTTATCAAAAGTGTAACCCAAAACCGTAAACATATTTTTATAAAACCTATAAATCAGTCAGTTATAAAGTTTTGTTTAGCCCTGACAAGGCAGCAAAGACATTAAAATAACTCAAAAAAATTCTTTAAAGGACTGAAAATCAGTCCTTTTTTCTTTTGTCAAAAATCCATTTATCTTTGTTTTTATATTAAAAGTGTAAACGTACCGTAAACATTTCGTAAACTTAAACTGTAAACGTATGAAGGTATCATTGGTATTGTGGAAAGGCACAACTTATAAAGACAAGACACACCCGATAAAAATAAAGGTGTATCAGGATGGTAAACCTATTTATTTTAATACAGATTATAATTGTTTAACATCAGATTGGGATGTGAAAAAGCATAAGATTAAAAATAATGATAGTGTGAACTTGGAGCTTGAAACTATAAAACTAAGGTTTTCAAAAGAGGCAGCAGTAGGCAAAGGAGAATTAACCGTAAACCAACTGTTAACAAAAAAAATTAACAGGTATTTAAAAAATGGTCAAGCTGGCACACATCAAAAATATACTACTATCCTGAACCAGCTCGAAAAATTCGCTGGTAAAAATATAAAAGTTGGTATGATTACTGATGATTTTATTAAGGATTGGCAAATCTTTATGGGTGTGCAAGATGTAACAATGAAAGGTTATGCTGTCAAACTTGGTTCTGTTCTACCTGAACAAGTATGTAAAAGAATAAAAGGGATAAAATGGGTTGTTAACACATCAAAACTTATTTCTTTAACAGAAGAACAGTTTGTTGAACTTTTAAATATGCAAGTTGACAACGGACAAATAAAAGATGCACTTTATGCCTTTATATTACAAGTTTTTTTCAATGGCTTAAATATTGGCAATTTTTTACGACTTAAATGGGATAATATTCTGACTGGTTATATCGATTATAAACGGATTAAGACCAATAGAACAGGCAAATTTAAGATACCAGATGATGCTTATCCGTTCCTTTGTTATTTTGCTGGTATAATTGATATTGATAAGAATAAACTATTGGACTATGCCTATGCAAATAAAGACCGTTTTATTTTTACCACAATGAATGATGGTTCAATAAATGGTGTTTGGGATGAAATGAATCTAAAAGGTCAATATGCAAAGGTTAGTGCTGTAACAACTGTTATAAACCGTAATTTAAAAATAATAAGAGGTATTCAAGGTCTGCCAGAGATGTCTACCCATACAGCACGTGCTACTTTTGCTCTTTTATCATACAAAAAAACAGGTGATATTCATATGACAAGCAAAGCAATGGCACACGGAAGTGTTAAACAAACTGAAAATTACATAAGGAATACACAAACAGCTATGGATGAATTTACTGATAAGGTTTTTGGTAAAAAACGTTAGTTTTTAAACTTATATTTTTTAAAAAATAACCTCATTTTTATTAAATAATATTGATTCAGTCAATCTACGCTTTGTAAGACCATCCAAAACTGTTAAAACACCTTTTACTTTTGCTTTATTCCACATCATAAATGCATCAGTTATCATCTTTTCATTTGCTTTATCAATAACTCGCTTTAAAAGGGTTGATTTTTTAAAATTACCAAACCCTATGTTAAAAACTAACGAAACAAGTGCATCAAACTGATGTTGTTGTAAAGGCAAACCCAAATCATTTATAGATTTTTCGAATAAAATAAGGTCTTTCTTTAATAAATCTTTGGCTTGTTCTTCAGTTATTATCAAACCAGTTGTTACATCAGGCCCAGTGTGGCCATAACCTATTGTTAGAACGTTTGCGGGACAAAGGTAAGCTTTTAGCCTTAAACCTTCATAATGTGTTATTACTTGTATACCTAAATCTGATGTTTTCATATTTTCTATATTAAATCATGAAAGATGTTAGTAATAATATAATAAGAATGCTAATTGTTAAAATTCCTGCGAATGATAAAGCATATTTTTTAAAATATGTCATTCCCAGCCAACCACTAATATTATTAAGTTTAGATTCATGTTCAAGAACCTTCTGACCAACTTCATCGTTATAATTTAATAATTCTGGTTTCATATGATGATGCCACACTTTCATTAGTGATTCTTCTATCAGAACTTGGAATTGCTCAAGGTCTTGTTCATCTTTAAATGTAATCATTACTGTCTTTCTGCTTTTATTTTATATTCTTTATCTGGTTTATCTGGTTTATTTAAAACAACCCTGTCAACATCATTAAATCTTTGTGATATTTCCTTATTAGTTTCTTTAATTATATCAAGTTTTATGTTCGTTACCTTCTGGGATTGTCTTATATAACCTAATTCTTCTCTTATAATAGAAATTTGTCCATATAAACATGTGTCAACTGGTATATTTTGATTTTGAATGTGGGATGTTAAATCATCTATCTTCTTATTTACTTCAACAAGTTCTTTAGTAACACCAAAAAACTTAACTATGTTATCTTTAATGGGTGTTAATAGGGTGAGGGTTAAGGTAACAACACCAGTTGCTATTACTATAAGTAATTTATCCCATATTATATTAAAGAATTTTTTCATATTTTATATATTAATTTTTAAAAACGATTTTTTATAAAATCTTTTGCATCATCACCAGTTAAAACAGCACTACATCTTAGATGTACTGAATTATTACCGATAATATTTACATTTGTGAAAGATTGAACTGGTAAAACTTTTTTTATCATATTTTCTTTATAATATTTTTCGTTTAAATACATTTCAGCTTTCCATATATTAGGAATTTTTAAATATTTTTCATCATACATTTGTTGAACTAACCTGAAATCTGCCAGATATGGTGTATCATCAAAACACCAGAACCCTTTATTATAAAAATCTTTGTTTGTTAAAACGTTTTTACCGTCAAATTTTTCACTGGAATAGGCTAAACTGTAATAATCAAAAGGTTTTAAGCTTGCTAATAGTGCTTTATAGTCTATTTTATTGACTGAAAAACCATCATCTTGGATGAAAAGAAGATAAGTACATCCAATTTGTGATAAAAAATGTAGTATTTGCCTAATACAATCACCATAAGTGCAATCTTTGAACCTGAATATTTTAGTATTTTTTACATTATTTATAATTTCAAAGTAATCAACTATATCATCATTGCAGTTATGAAAGGAAAAGATGTTTAAATCAAATAAATTCTTGAATTCATTCAAATTATAATCAAGGGTCTGATAATTTAATAGTGATTTTCTCTCATTCCCGTATGTTTGGGTGAAACTTACAATCATTTATCATTTAATTGTTTTTTAAGTTGTTCAATAACAACATTTTGTTCATAAATTTTTTGATTTAATTGTTGTATTGATTTAATATAATAAGTGTGCATCACTTCAAGACCAATTCCCAGCGTATTATTCCGACTACTTACGGCCTCTGGTATATATTTTTTAAAATCTTGTGCAATAAAACCCTTTTGTCTGCCTGTATATATAGCTTTATTGTCATCTTTCCATGTAAATTCAACCAGTTCAAGTGCATTTATGGCTGTAAGAGCATCTAATTTGCTTGTAACAATATCCTTTTTAAGTTTTCTGTCTGATTCCTGAACAAAAGTTAATGTCCCATTAGAATCGCTAATATACCCACCAGCAGTAGTACCAACATAAAAACGTATATAATCAGTATAGCTGCCATAACCCGCATTATTATATATATCTATAACCCTGCGATATTCACCAGCAGAAGAAGATTCTGTACTTGTATTTTTGAAAGTCAATACGGCTGCATTACTCTGATTACCCTGAACAGTGAAACCAGTAACTGTTGCAAGTATATCACCATTTAGTTGTATATCACCAGCATAACTTCGAATCTGATTACCATTATCATCAAAAAAACCATTTACAGCATCAAATTTAAATGATGCCATAACACCACCTTGACCGTCAACCCTGAAAAGTATCGGCCTATAAGTAGCTGAATATCCATAGACTGCAATTCCATAATCGGTTGCCCCTGCTGAATAAATGGTATCTTGGTACAACCCATTGGATACACGGGGTGATAGTTGTCCGATTTGTATTCCTTCAGTGTCTTTGTATGTTGTGGTATTCGTTTTAATCGAAAAACCACGTCCGTAATTACCACTACTTGAAGTGCTTCTTTTAATATAAATTGGTTTCCCAGCTACATCTGTGCTATAAATAGAATCTGTAGTTATTGTCCATCCTGCTATTGTGTTTGATGAACCCAATTGCAATAGAGTATTTCCAGCAGATACACCTATAATGCCGTATGAACTGGCACTGGTGTAATGCATTTGCATATAGTTACTCGCATCTTTACTAACTTTTATTAAGTTGTTCGTTGAACTTATTTGAATATTACTTGTAGAAATACCACTACTATTGATAGTCCAGTTTCCGACCAAGCCAGACGTTGCTATTACAGTGCCTTTTCCAAAAAAATTATCAGTATAAAGACCAAAATTATTGGTTTGTCCTGTAAGACCAACACTTGAATCATTAATAGCATCAAGCCTACCAGCCCTTAATTTGGTTGTTAATGTACCTGTACCATCACCAACTGCAACATCTAAATAAGGATTTCCAGAATCATTGGCTGTTAAGTATAGTACACCACGTCTTGCAACAGTTTCCGAATCATAAACAACAAATTCATCACCTATCGTAGGTGTTGAACCCGTTAAGCTGGTTTTTAAACAACCCACATAAGCACCACCAGCACCCAAAAAATCAACTTTTAACAGGGTTGATTTAACCCCTGCTGCTGTTACTGATTGTGCTTTTATAATATCCCCCACTTCTAAACTGGTTGCACGATTGCCCCCATCGGTATCAATACCTATGCGATAATAATCATCAGTAGAACCATTATCAACTTCAAATTTTTGATTACCTGCACTGATGAATAGACCACCGTTCACACTTCTTATCTGTTGTATAAGCAGTTGGTATGCACTTAAAGTGCCTCGTACAATAAAATTATCAGATTCAATTGTATTTGTCGATGAATCTATCTTCCAACCCGTCCCCGCAAAACCACTTGTAAAAACATTTTTACTTATATCGCTTGTTGTAGTTGCATTATGTGTAAGTGTTAACCCTGAAAAGCTTGGTGTACTTGTAGTTTTAACTGGTTGGTCGATATTTGTCGATAGTACAGTTGTTAATGAAGCATCACCCGAACTTCTTACAGAAATTTCAGAAGAAATAGCTGTAATTAAAGAAGCATCAACTAAAATACCTGTTGAAATAGCAGTTGATAAAGAATTAAACCCTATATTATAAACACTACTATCAAGTTTGCTTGTCAAGCCTGAATCAACCTGTGATTCAGTATAGTATAGGTTATTTAATTGACCATTGTTTAATTCCCCTTTTGTGTAATAATTTGTAAGGTTAACAGAACCACCACCAGAACCAGCACTACCTGAACTTGTACCACCACCACCAGTTGCGTTAACGCCTGAAAAAGTACAATTATTTACATTAACAGTTGAGGCTGCTGTTGGTAGATAGTTAGTTAACTTGATTAACTCAACAATAGAAAGGTTTTCAGGGTTATTACTATACTTTATATTATTAATTCGGTAATAAGCAGAACCAAGCAAGCTATTATCTATGTATATTTTCTTTTTAAGGTTTAAAACACTTATATCTGTTTCATTTAGGTTCATTCGACACCTCAAAAACTTATAATTTCCGTTTAATTTGCAATCAATGTCATTAATCCAGTATTCTGTATAAAGATTATTATTAGTAACTGATGGTAAATTAGTATGAGTTAAATATTGATTTTCACTAACAAACTGTAAATTAAAAGTGTTTGAAATCCTCATATCTATAAAAGTTGCAAATTCAGCATTAAGTAAAAAAGGTGACATTGTCAAATAACTTTCGATTGGATAGTTTACAAAGTCAGTACCTGTGTAATAATCACCATCATAGAATAATAATACTGATGAATTAACATTAAATTTATTTAAAAAACCAAAAATAACTTTACTATTCTGGCTTGAATAGTGTGTCATCATTGCTTTATTACTCTTGTTTGGTGAATTATAATGAACATCATAAAACCTGTCAGTAAATACACCGCTTTCGGCTTTTAACTTTATTTCATTGCTGCTGTTATCACTGTTTTTATTGGGATTTGATAAATCTTTAGTATTTAATTTAGGGTCATGCGTATTATTATATTCCTGACTTATCAAATCAGATGGGTCTTCAAATGATATACTATACTCTTTATTCATTTGCTTGGCCAAATCTTCATTTTCAAGATTTTCTAATGTCATTTTTTTTGACCAATCCAATATGTCATCAGTATAAAAGTCATCAAATGTTTCAAAGTGTAGATGTTTCTTATCCATAGGGTCTGCATAGATGTACATGTTGAACATACTAAGCAGATTGTTCATAAAGTCAAATTGTTTGTAATCAATTGGCAATAAACTGTTATAGGTAATTATATTAAGTTCAGAATTAAATAAATGTGTTGGATTAATTATCTGTATATCAGAATAATCTGAACCATTTTTTGAAAATATTACAACATTGTCACCTTTATCAACTGACATTTTATAATAATCACCTATGTTATCACTACTACCAGTTTGATAATTAATCGTAGTTGTATATTTGGTTAGGGTTGTGGTCGTAATTTGTACTTCAGAAAATTCTATTTTTTTCCCATCAACATTTTCCATTAAATTAATGCGATTTAAACAAAACTTAGCCGTTGATTGTGTAGTATCACCAGATAAACATGCCCAAAAACTAATAGTTAAAGTATAGTTTGAATTTTGTTCCAATTTAGGGTTAAAATATGAACTATAATTGCTGTGTGTGGTGTCAATTACATTATTAATCATAGTATATCCATTCCTATATTGGTTATAGCAATATTTAATGTCAGGCCATGTTTGGTACACTAATTTATTGTCACCACCTGCAAAAAAGTAATATCTTGTTAAACCTGAAACAGTATAGTCTGATTCTGGAACGTTGGTAGTCATTACCATTTTGCTAAGTTTATCAGTAAAACTGGTAGATGCTGTGTAAGTATAACCTTTGTCTATTAATATTTTATCAAAAATATCTTTAACCCTTAGAACTGGTGTAAGTCTATAGTCATTTATAAGCTTATTATAATTATAATTAGTACCAGCAATGCCTGAAGTAATAGTTCTCCCTTCATTAAACCAATCAAAATTTAAAAAAGTTATAGCTCGTATGTATGAGTTCGGATTTAAATTTTGATTAGAATATATCCAATCATGTTTGCTTTGTGTACCCGTATCGTTCATATAATTAGAAAAATCTAAATCTCTTAAATAATCATCTTTAATATCACTGAATATATCTAAGTCAGCACTGGCAATAATTACTTTATAAGAATCATCATTTACTTCATTCACATAAGCATACCCGTTTATCAAACATTTGTTGTTCTGAATAAGCTGACAGTCTATTCTTTGTCGTGTAATTGTTGAAGTATTATTAATATTGATAATATTCTTAAAAATAGATGTTGAAGCTGGTGTAATAGGTATAGATATAGGTAAAGTGAAAGATGATTTACTTTCATTAAGGTTTTTTAACGAAGAAATAGCAAGATTTAACTCGAAATCGTTTAAATCAAAGTCATATAAAGAAGTATTTGAGAATCTTAAAAATGCGTTACTTATCATGTTAATATTTTTGATTATAAAACTTGTTGTTATACATAAAATTGATTACATAGTAAATAGTATCTTTTGGATATTTACCAGTAACCACCAAGTTTTGATTAGTTATTCTAATATCATTTAGAATATTATTATTCCAGACCTTCACAGCAGGTGAATAGAATAATTCTTTCAGTTTATCGGCTTGATAAATGCTTAATATTTGGGTTGCCGTGTTAACAACCTGATTAATGTCAGTATTATAAACTTTTTGTGTGTTGAATTGGTCTAAAAGTTCTTTTGTTATTGTATAATTATATGAATAATTCTTAACAGATGTGAAAAAGTCAATACCACCAAGCGAATTAAGATAAAGAAAATTATAATAATTGCTGTTTTTATACTCTTTTACAATATTTATTTTCATTATTTCTTTCTGCCTGTTGTTTTTTTCAGTGATAGTATAATAAAGGGTGTTTGTGTTTATAAAACCTGCTACATTTGCATTAATATTAGCTGGTGACACATCAATATTTAATATTTTTTTGGTTGTGTTGTCAGTATTTGTGAATGTTGCAGCACTGATTGTGTTGTCAGACTGATATCTTGTAATAATAATACCTGCAAAACTGGAATTAATATCACCATAAGCACCTATAATGGTATTTATATAAGCTTTGTCATTTATTGTTATTGCTCTTTCAGTATTCCATTTTGTTAAAAAATTGGCTGTTGATGCTGAATTGAACACATAATCATTTTTTGAAAATGTTTCAAAAGTGTTTTCAATTCCATTGTATACATATCTGGTTGCAGTAATACCAGAACTGATAAGAGAATTAGCAGCATTATAACACCTTACTTGTATGTAATAACTGTTAATAGTATTGTTTATAAAATCAAAAACAGTTGTACCAGTTTTATTAAAGACTGTTGATGTAAATTGTGTTTGTAATATGGTTGATAAATTTATTTCGGCATTAAAAATAGTAGGGTCTGCAAAATAATCAAATGTGTCAATGTTTACACCGTTATAATAAACACTGAAATTATATGTGAAATTAGCATTTGCAGTACTTTCAAATGCTGTAAAATTTAAGTTATCAGTATAAACAGGATAGATTGAAGGTAATGATGATAATGTCAGAGCCATAATACTATATATTTTTATTTATATATAATATTTTTAAAATAGTTTTTGTGAATTAAAGACCTTGTGAAGCAAAAAACGCTTCTTTAATATTTAATATAACGTCTTCACGATAATGTTTTATTAATTCCTGTTTAAACTCGTTCTTAATCTGAAACCTACTTAAAAAATGTGCATGTCTTCTTGGATTAGTGCCATGCTGTCCAATTCTACGCTGAATAATAAAAGACATAGCTTCATAACTCATGAATCTACCTTTTTTATCCCTGAATTGAAATCTTCTTTGTTTTATCCATTTTAAAATTGGTTCACGTGGTGGAAACCTGCCAGCCCTGCGACCTTCCGAAGCATAATAAACTTCTTTTGGCGCAATAATTATAGTCTGGAATGTGTTATCAATTTCTTCAACTTTATAACTTATTTCTTTATAAAGATTTAAAGATTTATCATTTTGTCGCATAGCATCTTGTATATCTTTCACAAGTTCTGCTGCATATCTCTGAACTGCACGTCTGGTTTGATTAAGTGTTAAAGGTGTTGCCATTATTTAAAACGAATGTTGTTATAATCAAAATCAAATGGTGTAATTATATTAATGTTGCCAATAAGACCACATGTATCATCTATTCCTGTAGGAAATACATTAAATGCTCCAGCTTGTCTTATAAAAAAGTTGAATAAATCGCTGTTATTATCATCAAAATAGCTTAAAAATTCAGCCAATAAAATATTAATGTCACTTAAAACCTTGTCATAGTCTTGATTTTCAGTTAAAATATCTGCTATTATCAATTCACAGGTATAAATGATTTGACCTTGTGCAGGTGTTACTGTCACAGGGCTTAACCAAATCAATGGATATGTATAATCAGTTGAATTATAAAAAGAACTGTCTTTACATACATAGGATTGCAGAACTGCATGATTTGTAACAAAATTGTTTATTTCATTTGATATATTTTTAAATGTATTCACATAATAATTTTATTTTTTAAATGCCTTGTTCTTGGTCATTTTGCGCCCTTCTATTATTATATTCATAATCAAGGTCTGAATCTTCAAAGTAAATACCATAAGTTTTTGCTTTAACGGGGTTAACATAGTTGTCTGTATTACTATTGTATTCTGGAAAAGAATCTATGTTTAAAGGGTCATTTATATATTGCTTTATTAAATCTTCATACATGGTAATTTCTTTTTCTTTGTTGATTTTAATTAGTTTTAATTCATCAAATGAAGGTTGTGTTGTGTTGTTTGGTGTAGTTCTCGATACCCCATCAGCATATTTAATAATCAAAACATCAACTGAAAGACTTTCACATTTTGCATACAGGTAATCAATAATGTAATCATCTATAAGTATTGATTGTTTGGTTGTCAATGTAGAATTAGTATAATTATCAATCAATTTTAGATATAAATTACGTCCAAGCAGTTCTTGTAAATACACATTTTGAGCCGTTTTAATAAGGTTTTTTATTAGTTTATCCGAAACATTCTTATCAATGTTTGTATTATCCTTTAAACCTGTTGAATCAATGAAAAATAGATAGTTTGACATGTTCTTTATTGTTTATTTTCTGTTGAAATATTGTTTTGTTGTGATTCAATCTTGTTTTCATTGAAAACATTGGTTTCAGCAATCACAACTTCATCTAAACCATTATATTTCATGATAGTATTCCAATATTTTTCTAAAATATTTTGTTTTGGTTTTATATAATTATTATAAAAAGCTTCTTGACCCTGCACAAGATTATTACTGTCACCAAGTTTACCAGCAGTTTGAATACCTACCAGTGAAGCTGATGGTATGCGATGACCAGACAGAATATTTTGTTGTGTCAAATCATTGATGATTCTATATTTTTGAGCCATCGGATTTTGATTTGAAAGCTGTTCAAGTTGTGGTTTATCTTCAAAAGAATCAACGAAATTTAAAATAGGCATACCAGCCTTTCTTGCTCCTTTATAATTTCTAATCATTTTCTTTGCAAAGTCTCTTGTAGTCTTATCCGATGGATTACCTAAAAATGTCATCATAAAAGATGGGTCAAAACCATTTGACAGTGATGAAGCTGCATATATACGCGCAAGAATATCGATTTCTAAATCTGAAATACATGCTACATACTCAGGCAATGAATAATAATATTCTTCAGGTTTTCTTTGTCTCCATATATAAAGCTGTGTATTATCAATATTTGCCATTTCTTCATAAAACTTGATATCTTTTATATCAGCATTATTATCAGCTATACGTTTTTCAATATCTTTCAATCTGAAACTTCTATCTTGTGCCAGTTTAGGGTTAAATTTTTCAATGTAAACCATCTTATTTTGATTAAACCTTGACCAATCGAAAGCCCAATAATAGCCATTTATTTCACCCTTTTCATTTGGTGCTTGAATTCGTAAATTTGCTATACCCACATATTTAACGTTTTGAATATATGACCAATCTTTTCTAAATATAAGTTGTGTTGAAAACATATTAAACAGGGCTTGTTCAAATGCCAAATGTTTATTTATATCGGTTAAATTTTCCCCGTCAAAATTCATTTCTTCAATAAATGCAAGTGTTTGCTCAGCCTTTGGTGAATTTTCGTCTTTTAGTTTAAGACCATCGCCACCAATCAATTCAGCTTTCATGTCAATGATTGCATGATGAAGCGGACAACTATTATATAATTCAATTAATTTAGTTGGGTAGTCTGTAAATTTAGAACTTGCATTATCACGCCACGCAACATATTTTTTATGTTGTTCTACTTTGATTCTTGGTTGAACCCTTGAACCATCGGCAAAGGTTGCTATTTCCATTTTTAAAGAAGAATTTTCTTCTTCTTCAAAATCAGGGGTGTATATCTTAACTTTAACTTTATTCTCATCACTCATTTAGTTTTTAATATTTTTTTATTCAACAAGCAGCATAAGGGTTATAGAAACTGCTGATGGATTAGTTGCCCATGTTGGGCATACTATTTTGCCGTTAAAATATGACCCATAAACTACAGGTATATTTAAATCAGTCCTTTCAAAATTTTTCGCCCTATTAGTATCACCTATAGTGCCAATTAGGGTATCCACATCATCAACCGTTAAGTACATATTTATTTGTTCATCCGTACCAACAGTTGACCCAGCATACCAGTATATTTTAATTTTTGTAATAGTCCCAGCAGTCATAAAAAAAATCTTATTGCTGTCTGAATTTGATGAACCTGCTGAACTCTGGCTTCCAAAATAATAGGTTTTTCCATCAGCAACGTTTAAATTATAAACCTGCCCTTTGTATATATACTTTTGCGAATTTGTTGATATAGCAGTACTTAATGAAGTGTCTGATGAATCTCTTGTTGATATTTCAGTTGAAATAGTGGTTGATAACGATGTGTCAGCAGAACTTCTTGTTAATATTTCAGTTGAAATTGTAGTTGATAACGATGTATCAACAAATGTTCTTTCAGATGTTTCAGTTGAAACTGCTGTTGAAAGAGAGGTTTCAGTAGATATTCTTGATGATAATGAAGTTGATAATGATGTGTCGGCTGAACCTCTTACTGAATTTGCAGTTGAAATAGCTGTTGACAATGATGTATCAGCAGTCCCCCTTGTAGATGTTTCAGTCGAAATTGCAGTACTTAAAGAAGTATCTGCACTGCTTCTGGTTGAATTTGCACTTGAAATAGCAGTACTTAATGAAGTATCACCAGATGTTCTTGATAAATATTCAGTTGAAATAGCAGTTGATATTGAAATAATTTGATTATTTAAATCGGTCAACCCTGTAAGTGATGTCAATCCAGATAATGATTGTAAATCTGCTATACTACCTATTTCATTTTGAATATCATTTAATTGTTCAATTATAGAACTCAAATGAACATTTACATAATTTGTAACACCAGAGTAATAAATATCTTCATCAACTTCATCATTAGTAACTGTTACGGTATCTGTGTAGATATTTATATTTATATCATTTTCATCAAAAACTGTCAATATATGCTGGCCTAATCCTAATTGTTCTACTTGTGTAACTAAAATGGTGAATTCGCTGTATATATTCTTTAATAAACTTGTATCACTTAAAGTAAATAAATGAACATCATCACTTTGAATATTTTTAAAATTGAAAATATAATTTCCAGAATAATTATTTATGTAACTATCAGATAATCTTATTTTTAAAACATTGTTTTGATTTTTATTCAGATATAACATTTTCGCTATTATTCATTATTTTTTAAATATCATTCATGATATTTCATTATATATAATATTTTAAATATCGTTTTTGTGAGAAACTGAATAAAAAAGGGGTGAAAAATGGAAAAATTCACCCCCCTTAAAAACAAAAAAATTAAACCTATTTTAACTACGAATTATACCGCTAAGCCATTGGCTATTTTATAAAAATCACCTGCTGAAATTGACAGAGGTGGAAAAGTTTCGACTGCTGTTATCGTTAATGTCATGTTGTTTGCATCTGCAAACTGTGCGCCTGTTGCAGAAACTGCACCAGTAACATCACAACCCCCCATGCAATTTTCTATCGGTAAACCTATGATATATAAGTCACCATAAGTAGTTGCGCCTGATGTCGCACCTGTTGATGCAATATTGTTATTATCGCTAATAACACACACCAGTTCATTCTGAGCTAAGACTTTTAACTCATTTCGTTTTGCTACCTGATTACGCTTAAAGATTGCTGTTAGTACCTGATTCCATACAATTGAATTATTTGCTGCCGAAGCTGCTAAAGTACTGGTAAAATTAGAACCCGATTCTTTGCCAAGAACAAATTTTTTCCAAGCACCAGCAGGACAAGTAAAAGTTGCAATACCTGCATTTGCTGAAGGTGTTGAACCAGTTAAATTTGATAATTCAGTTATATAAAGTGATAGTAAACCCCCAGAACCTTTAGTTGTTTCTCTTGGAATACCTGTTAATAATGTCATTTTCTATATTTATTATTTTTTAAAAAATGAAGGTGCTATTAACACCTTCATTATTTGCTCAATTATTAGTGTGTTGCAACACATTCTGCAACTCTTGCGACTGTTGCGCCTAACTTATATACTGCTTTTAATCTCCAATATTCAAGTTCTTCCAAATATCTGAATTCAAATTGGTCATCTTCACTTACTAAGTCAGTACCTATTACAAGGTTTGAATCTCTTGTAACAACAATGTTTGTTTGACCTTGTAAACCATTACAAGAAATCACCTTTACATTCGTACCTGGCATCATGAATGATTCAACTAAACCAGCTTCATTTTTGGTAAGGTCATTTATAACTGAACCTAAACCGAATACAGCCCTATAATAAACAGAGTAATTCAGGGGTGACATGTACATATCACATCCGTTTGTTATCCATGCTGGGAACGCAGTAAAAGCTTTATCTTTTACAGCTTCGACAGTTGCAATAGCATTAGCAGCAGTTAATCCTGTTTTAGTTCCACCATCAACGTAACTACCAGCAAGAATTTGCGTCAAAAATCCATTGAATTTGTTAGTATTAGCATTAGTGTTGCCAGTTGAACTGTCACCCTGCCATAACAGAATATCATTCAATCTTCCAACTTCTTTACCTTTCAATGATACTAATATATCACCATATGGTAATTCGTTTGAATAATCCGACCCTGGGGCTTCTAATACTTGACCAATTTTGCTGTCAAGTGTTGATTTAACATATTTTTCTTTAATAGCTATTTCAGTTACTGTTACTGAAATATCTTTCAAACCAGTTGTACCTGATGCAGAAACAGATGATACGTCCCCATTGGTTGACTGCAAAACAGTATAACCAAGCGATACATCTGCGAATTTGTCAGTTGATTTAATACCTGTTTCAATTCTATAACCTAAATTTGGTTTGAATGATTGCGCCTGCATGACTAAATCTTGAATCAAAACTTCACCGTTTGTCTTGGCATAAGCTGCCATATTTGATAAATCGTATGCAAGTTTTAAAGTGTCTTTTTTAATTTTGCTCATTTACTTATAACTTATTTTTTATTTTATTTTTAACTCCTTTTTGAGTTTCAATAATGTTTTTGAATTAACTTCAACTATATCATCAGAATTATTATCAATAACTGGTTTATCTTCAATCCCTTTGTTATCCGACATTTTTAATGATTCAATAATTTTGGTATAGTTTTCAATAATCTTATTCATTTTTTCTTCAACCTTAGTTTCATTTTCTTCAACTGCTTTCATCATAAGGTTCTGGTAAGTATTAGCATATACATTACCGTATTTTATTTGACCTTCTGAAACAGTTAATGAAATAGTATATTCGCCATCTTTAGTTAAATCAACTAAATCAGCCAATCGATTTTTTTCAATTCCTAATTCAATTGTATTTAATTTAACATCTGATGGTTTTGTTTCAGCAGCTTCTTGTTCAGTTGTTTCAACTACGTCTTTAATATCAGTCAGTTTACCATCTTTAACAGTGATAATTTTATCATTATCAAGATTGTATTCACCATCTTCAACAGCACCATCATTTTCAGACAGAACTGGTTCATTAACAGCAGTGTAAACAATAACAGTCTTTTCAACAATGTGTGCTTTAACAGGTGGAATAGTAGTTTCAGTTGAAGGTTTATCAGCATCTGGTTTGTCAGTTGCAACTGTTTCACCTGTGGCTGTTGCAGTGTCTTCTGCCAATTCCAAAATTGAATACTTTGCAAGTTGTTCTTTCAGTTTTTCATTAATTTTATCAATCAAATTCATTTATTTTAAACTTTATTTTTGTTTTTGATATGTCACTTTTGTTTTATATATCAAAATATTCTATTTATTATTTTTTATTTTCATATTTTCTTCAATTTCATTCATAATAATCTTTACTATATCATCAGCAATAACATCTTCTTTAGTTGATTCTGATAGTTGAATTGATGAAGAAATAAGCACTATATCGGGTGAACCTTCAATACTATACCCATTATAATTACCGTCCTTTATTTCTTTCCAAAGTGCTTCATTGTTGACATGCTGTGTCATCATCCAAGTACCAACTGGACACTGGTCTTTGGTGAAACCCATATCATAAGCTTTGTCATGTTTTGTTTCTATAATCCAAGATTCAACAAGACTTATATCATCTTTATTCACTTCAATTTCATGTTCTAAATTGATAGAATTACCATTTTTAAGGAATTCGGCTGCAAATAGTTTTACCGTTTCTTCATCAAAAAATATATAACCTGATGAATCTATACCCAGCGTATTGATGAAAAATTCACGCCCCCTTAAATAATTCTTGTTAGGGATTAGGGCTGGGCCTGTGACATTCTGTTTTTCGTCATTCAATGCAAGCTTTATGTAGTTTTGGTCTTCTGCCAATTTCAAAAAATCAACTTCAACTGCTGGACGTTTTACCAAGCTGGTTCTTGTAATCGAACCATTTTTTTTAAATTTAATTTGTGCTAAAACCATATCTTTTAATTGTAGTATTTTTTCATAATTCAAATGCACTGGTTTAGGATTAACCCTTGTTGCAAATGAATCATTTACATTTTTTGGTGTACCAGAACCAGACCTTTCATTATATGTAACTTCACCGTCTTTTTTTTCATATAAAAGTCTTTGCCACTTATGCCGACAACCATAAGAACCTTTATATTTGAAAATTGAATACGTACCAAATTCTTTATTTTCGGTGCGAAATGACATCATGTCAATATCTTCTTTTCTATATATTAAATCCAAATCCAGCACATCGGCACAAAATTGTCTGTTATTATCATCCCTTATACCTACATACTTATACCTTACAGCTATATTTTTTGAATCTAATTTTGAATTAGCGTCTGGGTCACTTTCAATTGAAAGTTCAATAAAATCTTCTTGTTTAATTAAAACATAACCTTCAGCAATCATTGATTCATGCTTAATACCTACCTTTTTTAAATGGTTAATAAATAAAACATGTAGTTCATCATTTATTATATTTTCATTATTTAGATGTAAATCACACATAATCAATATATTATTTTACAGAAAAATTTGATTCTGTTACCTCAACTTTCTTTTGGGTTCTGGTAGTTTCAGCCAGATTCAGTGATACTGGTACAGCTTTTATAGACTTAGCAACAATCGCCGCAATTTTATTTTCATCCAATGCAGAAGGCGCAGATGTATTATTATTACCAGCATTATTTAACTGCTGCACCTGTTGTGCCATTTGTGGATTTGCCATAGTTTTTGCATTGACCACGTATTCACCTTGTTCAGCTTCTATAACTGTACCACCGTTTGCATGTTTTTTGCCATTAATCCAGCCACCAGATGCATATTTTGTGTTTTTAATGGTTGCAATCTGGATGCCAGTTGTTACTGCTGCACTTGCTGCTGCTATTAAACCAAGTGGAAAGAAAGGTTTAGTTGTTGCGAGCGCATTCAATATTGCTAATGAACCAGCAACAATTGCTGTTTTAATATCCTGTTTACGCTGTTTTTCAGCATATTCTTTATTTAACTTTTCATTTTTTGCTTTATACTTAGCATTAATAGCATCCTTTTGCGCTTCAGTTAAATTTTTGTTTGATAATTCACGTTCTTTTTGTGCTTCTAATGAAGAAGATTCAGCTTCTTTTTGTGCATCCAGTTTGTTTTGTTGTATGGATAAAACAGAATTTGCAATATTAGAAGCAGTGTTCATTGCAGCATTTGTTAATGCTTTGTTTAATTCTTCATTGGCTTTGTCATCATCTGCTTTCTTTCTATCGGCTGCATCTTTATCAGCTTTTTCTTTTTCAGCTCTATATCTATCTTCTATTTCTTTCCTTTGTTCTAAATACAGGTCATTTATCTTACCGACATATTCCAGTTTTTGTTCTTCCGTCCCAACAAAAGCATCATAATCTTTTTGGTAATTAATTTCAAGCTGTTTAAGTTCTTTTTCTTGACCTTTAAGTTTCTGAAGTGTTAACTGGTTGTCAACATCTTCAAGACTTTTAGCACCCTTTTCAGCAATTTCTTGCAGTCTTTTTACTTCTTCTTCTGCTATCTTCTTTCTTTCATCAGCTTCTTTTTGCGCTGTCTGGGTCTGTTCTTTTTCAAGACTGTTGACAGTTTTATTTAATCGTTTTTTATCATTACTATACTGTCTGTCAATATCAAATAATTCAGCTTTGGCAGTAGCAAGTTTTTCTATCCATTCCTGATTGTCTGGGTATAATCTTAATTCTTCATTAATGTTGGCAATCTCTTGCGCCTTATCAGCTTTCTGTATTTTATATAATTCGGTTTGCTTTTCAAGGGCAGTATTGGCAGCATTAATCCTGTCAATCATTTTTTCATCTGTATCTGATGCTTTTTCTCGTGCATCAGCTATTTCAGCTTCAAGTTTTTTGTTCTTTTCTAAATTATCCCTTCGCTTATCTTCTAAGGCATCCCACGCATCAGCAAGCTTACCAGAATCAATAACATTAGAAACAGCTTTTTTGACACCATCAGCCAATTTATTAGCATCTTCAACAATCTTTTTTGAATCTTCATGAAAGCTTGTCTTGACATCACTTACAGCTTGTTTAATGGATTTTTGACCTGTAAGAACACCAGCAACATTTGTGATGACATTCTTAACAGTATTAAATGCAAGCACTATACCATCAATAGCAACCTTTAAAGCATTAAATATTAGCATCGGGCCTTCTTTAATAACTTGGCCTAACATCTTCATACCTTTTTGTAATAGGTCTGCACCTGTTTCTGTTTTCTTAAACCAATTAACAATACCCACAATGGCAATAAGTAACAACCCTATGCCAGTTGCAGCAACAGCACCTTTAAGTGTCATCATACTTGTGACACCCATCTTTGCACCTTTTGCTATACCATTAAAGAATTGACCAGCCCTTGTATTTTGTAATGAAAAACCATCAGCACTTTCTTTACTTTTCTTAGTGCTTTCATCTAACGTTTGATTAATATTTTCAACTTTTTCTGCACCTTCAACTTCAGTTTTAATACGCAGTTCTAATTGTTCTGACACTCATGTTACATTATTTTTATTATATATATCAAAATCAAAAACGTTTTTGTTAAATATTTTGCTGATTCAGGATGATTTGTTTTTTATTCATGTAAGACAGGTATTTAAAAAATGAACGTACATCTTCATTCATCCAGCTTTTCAAAGTAAAATATTCATCATTTGAATAGTTTAAAATGATGTGATACAAACCATATTGTTCTAAATCATTGGTTGTTGATGTGTGTGTTTCAGCATCAACTTGGTCATCTGGTAATGGTGTTACTAATAATTGATAGTCGGAAAGTAACTTTTGTTTAAATATCAAAAAGTTATTTATAAGATACTTGCAGAAGTAATAATTAAGATGGTTAATTGATTGATAATTAACATATTTAATACGTTTTAAGAAGTTTGATTTGATAGGTTGTATAAGTAACTTAATGACATTATCATAATCATTATTTTGCAAAAAAAATTCTATGTCAGAAAATTCTTCAACTGTAATATTATCGAAGGTTTTAAGCTTGTATAGTTTGTTTTTAATACGAATGTTTTTGTTCTTATAAAGAAAAATTGTCTTGTCTTTTAGGTCAAAAAATATATGATTGTCAATGATGGTGCTTATATCTGTTGATGATATTTGATTCACTAAATCATAATCACATTTCATCAGTGTTGCCAGTAACCACTTTTTTGTTTCTATATTAGTTATATTTTCATCATCAAATTCTTCATAAATGTTGTCAAATGCTTTACCCATCTGCCAATTAAGTTCATGTAATTTGTCTGGTATGCTGTATTTTTTGTCTTTAAATTTTACTTTTAACATATAAAATGTTTTGTTTTTTAATCATAAAAATCAAAATCTTTGGCATGTTCAAGTGCTTCATCAACTATCTGTTCATCTGTTTTTTCAACCTGCCTATTAGTGTATGATGATGCAATAAGTGTCTGAACAGCATATACTAATGTATCAACCAAATCATCATGTTTACTGAATGGGAAAGAAGCTATTTGTGTCAGAAAATAATCATTCCAAAAATCTTCGACCAGTACCACCTTTTCATTTATTAAATATTCCTGTATGCTGTATGCACGTTCTATTTTTGATTTACTGGCTGGATTTACCTTATTAATTGATGTTCTACCCTGTAGTTGTCTTTTTAATTCTTGAATTATTGAGATACCAGAAGCTTTTTCTTCTATGTAAACCTTACTAATATTATATAATTTAATAAATTCTTTTATTTTTTCAAGTAATTCATGAAAGTTTAACCAATGATTTTCAGCCCTTTGAACATATATTTTTTTATTAATGACATTACAAACAAAAAATGCTGATGGGTCATTGTTTATGTTGTCGGTAAAGGCCGTGTCGAGAAATAAAACTGTTTTTTCTTTATTTAATTTATTGAAATCAAGTTGTTTGATAATCTTAAACCAAGAACGTTTTATAATGTCCCCTTCCAAAGCTGCTGGTGACATCAACATTTGACTTGCATAAGCTTGTGGTGTTAGTTCTTTTTGTTTCTTTGCTAATTCTATTAATGAAAGTGATGTTGGCCATAACAGCGAATCATCATTATCATATAGATATTCCCACCCCTTTGATACTTTATTAGAATAAATAGCTGGTAAACATATATGCTTAAATGAATTAGGTTGTGTTTTTAAAAGAAATCCAGTTAGGTCTGATTCTGAAACCCTTTGTTGTATGATTATTCTTAAACCAAACCTGTTATTCTGCGAACCTGTTAATATGTTTTGGTATATATCAGTAACATTTTTTAGACTGATAGGTGATGCGTTATCCTTTGGGTCATTTGGGTCATCAATAATCAAAACATCATAACCTACACCAATTATACTCGAATCTATACCATATGATACCCTATACCCATTGTGAATATTACTATAATCACCTTTGCTTTTATTATCTTTTGATAATTGTATATTAGGAAAACGTTCTTTAAACCAGTCACTTTCTATTATTAATTTAGAATAACGTGAACTTTTTTGTGCAAGTCTTTGGGTGCTGCACACATTCATCAAAGCTAATGTGTCTAATTTTATCCAACACCAAACACAGAATATTTGACTAATTAGAATTGATTTGGCAGTACGTCTTGGTAAGCTAATGATTAAGTCTTTAGTTTTGACTTGCTTCTTAATTACACGCTCTAAATTCGCTTGTAATTCATCGCAGATGGGTTTATAAAATAGGGGGTATTCCCAATCAATTTGTTTATATAATGCTTGTGTACAACCACTGAAGAATTCATAAAATGAACGTTTATAAATTTCAGCTTCGACCATTAAGGCAAGTTTTACCTTACCTATTTTTTCGAGTTGAGATTGTATATTTTCTAAATTTTTATTCAATCATGGGAATTATTTTTTATATTTGATAAACCAAAATATTATTTTAAAAAGTGCTGTCCAATTTCATATTCATACTACTGGTTAACATAATGAATATTATACGACACTTTTTTCTGCATAAATATGAAATTCGAGTGTTTATTCATGCAGGTTTTTGAGTAGATTTTTTAAATCATCTGGTGATAAGTTGTCAAGATTTATGTTTGCCTGAATATTATTTTGTTGATTATTGTTTATCTGGATAGGAGCATCATGTATTTTTAATAGATTTTCTTTGCCTTTAAGTGCTAACATTGCTACTTTTTGATAATCTTTTTCAGCTATATCAACATTTTTCCTATATAATTCTTCATATCGCTTCAAGTGGTCATCAATAATATGTTTTTTTTGGTCTAAATAATATTCGTGAAACTCTTTCCTGACTACTGTCATATCATTTTCAATAGTACTTAAACACACACCGTATTTACTATTAATAGATTCTACAAGTTCATGCTTCGGTACACCTTTCACCATGAGTTCTAAAACATCTTTTCTTCTTTGATTAATAGTGATGATGTGTCCTTGACCCTTATGGTTTATTTCAATAATATTATTATCATTTTCTAAATTATTGATAGTCAAAACGTTATCATTTTGTAACTCGCTGATATTTAATGTGTTGCCTGTCATTTATCAAGGTTCTTTTATTTTTTCGTTACAAATTTCTTCTTTAATTCTTTGAATATATTTAAATTAATGTTTGAACTGTCAAATTGTAACAAACTTAAAAGATAAATTGATAATAAATTAACAAATAGTAAGCAAAAGAACATAAATACTATCAATTTGAAAGGTAAACGGTAAATAAATAATAAGATTTTCTTCATTTTAATTTTTTTATATATATATAAAAATTGAAAAGTGAAAAATGGATACCTTTCTCAACTACATAGCCGTTAATTATGATAATATTGCCCGTTACACGCAAACAATGATGTTTAAATACCACTACAAACTAATGCCAGATAAGGATTTTCTTAACGAATTCATTGTTTTTGTTTATAAAAATGAAAAACGAATTGATTTTTATGATGGATTGGTAAAGAATGATGAAATAAAAAAATATTTAAACTATTTATTCTATAAAAAAATCAAGTCTTATCAGGTATTTGAAAACAATAATAAAAGTAAAAATTATAAGATGTTGGAATTGACTAATAATTATGAAAGTGAATTCTTTGAAAACCTTATTTATGATGATGCAGAAAATATATATGATGCTATTACTATTGATACCGTTTTGAATTTTCTAAAAACAATTAAAAATGATGATAATTACTACAAATTTGAAGTTTGGCACAACTATTATATTAATAAATTCAGCTATCAGGAATTAACAGAAAAATATAAATTAAGTATTTGGCCTATCTGGCAGATGGTTCAGGATATAAATAATAGTATCAGAAAGCACTTTTTAATTTATCACCAGATATAATATATCATTATATAACCTTATTAATGTAAGTAAATCATAATTGGTTAAATTTTGCCAATAAATATTTCTACTTTTTAAAAAATAATCAAATACTGCACTGTATTCATTATAATTCTTGCATTTCAGTTCAGCATATTGATTGTAATAGTACTGTTTATAATCATCTTCGATGTTTTCGGGTGCATTAATTATAAGGTTTATTATTTCTTTATCTGGTTCAATAATATTTCCGTTTTTATCTATATTCCAGCCACCAATTTCAGCAAAATCACCATATATTTCATTAGTTGGTTCTGATGGGGGGTGTGTTGTTGGTTCAATACTATCTTCTTTTTCTTCAAGAATATATTTTGAAGATTTTGCACAAATATTAACAACTTTAATATTATCTAAACCAACAATTTCTTCTAATTTTTCAATACTTTCTTTAAAAGAAAGATGTTCTGAAATAATATCTGCAATAATATGTTCTTGCTTCTTTAAAGCAGTAAACCGTGCAATTTCTTCAACAGTTTTACCTTCATCATACAATTTTAATACAGCTATTTTTAACTTTTTTTCTGGTCTCATTATTTCTTTTCTGTTTTTTCAATTTCATGAATGAAATATTCATATTTCTTAATATAGTCCCTTTGCATGTCCAGTAAGGTTTTTTCTAAATCTTTAGGTATTTTATTTTTCATTTTTATTTAAGTTATTTTTTAGGTCATTTAAAAGTTCTTTATAAACCAGAATATCATTTTGATTCTCAATAATATCTGCTGAACATTGTTCAATTTCTTTCTTTAATTCAATGATATTCTTTTCTTTTTGAGTTATAACATCTTTTAATTTAAGTTGTTGTAGTTCATAATAGTCATCTTTAGTCATTTTCAAATATTTCTATTAATTTTTGTTTTCTTTCTTCAGATATTGATAATTTAATTTCTTGCAGTTTTTTCATAACTTTTTTTCGGTTAAATTCACCAATTACCTTATAATGCGCGCTTACAACTTCTTTTTTTGATGCGAGTTGTATTTCAAAATTCAGTTCATCTTTAAGGTTGTAACTTATTGTCCAATTATAATGTTTATCTGTGTTTTTAAAAAAAATAATTATTTCATCCAGATAAGCTATATCTGGATATGGGATATCCGAAAATGAAGAATGAGAATTTAATATAAATGTTGCTGGGATTGATACTGTTTCCATTTTTTGATTTAATTTTATAGTATATATTAAATCAAAAAAGTGGTTTTTTACCAGTTATTTTAACTCATTTCCGAATATTTCTTCTAATTTTCGTTTTCGTGTGTATAATGGTTTAATTATATAACCGTCTATATTATCGTCATAAGTGAACATTTCAATTGGAATTATAAATATATCTTCATCTTCTTTATAGTATTTATTATTACATTTTGCTTCATATATTTCTAAAATATCATTTTTAATAAATTTAATATTTAAAATTAGCCCCCCTTCATCTTCAATGTCTCCTATTTGCTGTACATCATCTACATCATTTTCTTCAAAAAACTGGTCGTCCAATATATTATCAGGGTAGTCTGGATAAGTGTAGATAAAACTTTCTATTATTTTATCTATTATTTCATTGTAATTTGTCATATCTATATTTTTATTATTTTAACTCATTTCCGAATATTTCTTCTAATTTTTGTTTTCTTTCAAACGAATTAATCAGTCTGATTAATTCATTACCATGCCAAGAATAATGATTAATTACTTTATCCACATAATTTACTGTTCTTAATACGGCACGTGTATATTTATAAAAGTTTAATTCTGAATTATAATAACCACCATATTCATCCATATAGCCTAGTTCGAATGATATAACATATTCATACTTCTTATAAATTATTACATTCACATATTCTTGGTCGGGGTTGTTTTTAATCGATGCAATTGCACCAATGATAAGTTCATTTATCATTTTATTTAGAGCTGGGTCTTTATATTTTTTAAATTTCATATTCTTTTTCTTTGTTTTTTAGTGTTTTCGACACTTATTTGGAAAGTTTCGACACTTTTTTTCGATTTTGACACGTGTAATGAGTTAATTATTAATTAGTTATTAAATTTACTTGATTCTTTTTTTTCTGCTATATATAAGAAAATTACGAATCAAGTAAATTTAATAATATGTTATATATCAATACATTACAAGCTTTAAAAATCAAAAAAAGTGTCGAAACTACTATTATCATCATCATTTCTTCGACAACCATATTTTCTAACTTATTGTTTATCATTTAATTACATTTTTACTTTTTTATCGAAATCATCATTTTTCGATTTTGAAAAATATTTTTTTATCATTATAATTTAAATTTGGTTCTTCCAGATAAACAACTAAATTTCTTTCACCGTCAACCATTATCTGAAAAGGTTTAACAAAATAATCAGCCAGAAACATACTAAAACCCTTTTCAGTTAAGTTCTTTATAATACATTTACCTTCATAATCCTGATAATTATACGCTGTTTTACTTTGTTTATAATAAACTAAAATGTCTTTCACTTTATATAAAAATCCTTTCTTTGTATGAATTAAAAAAGGTTCAATGTTGTACTGAATTTCATGTCGGATTAAATCTATTAGTTTTCTTTTTTCTTGTTGTTTACCAGTTAACCCGACTATATCATTTTCATTGCCTATTATATTTTTTTCGGCTCTTTTTAAACGTTTTTGAAATAATGAATCAGTGCCAAAAGTATCTTGAATCTTCATTTTAAACTTATAAACTAATTCACAATCCCTTAATTTATTGTTGAAAAACCAAAGATTATCTAAGTATATTTTATCTTTAATTGAATGAGGTTGATTAATAATAATACTATGATTTTCAACCCAGAACTTTAATAATTCATCATTATTATGAACCGTCTTTATTTTATCTTCATAATTTTCATTTTTAATTTCGACATTAAAATAATATCCTAATGAATCGGCACATACATCATCATATATTCTATATTTTTCCAGAAAAACCTCTTCCAACATATCTTTCTTTAACCCGTCCCTATTAACCAGATACCTGTCATTCTTAACCAGATTATCATTACTACTTAAATCATTATATTTATTAATTGAATAATTATGATTTAATAAATCTGTTATCTGAATCGCTTTTTTATATTCATCATTCAATTTTTTCAAATCAAAAGTTAAATCTAAAACACGTCCTAACGTCCTTTTTTTCTTTCTTATGTAAGTTATATTAGGGTTTGATTTTCTGAACCTTTCTGTCATTTGGTAAGTATCGAAAACAGTTGTGTTATCATTATCAATAATTATAACATCATCCCATTTCTCATTAAGAAAATTAATACCAGCATTAACATAGTTTGTAACCATATACATATTATATTCTAATTTTTGTTTAATTAGAATCTGTTCAGAATGTTTCGTTTTTTCTTTCGCATTTAATAATTCAAATTTTATACCCTTTTCACCAAAATAATTAGATAACTGCTTAGAATTCTTAATGTTATTATAGAAAATTAATTGTTTTTTGTTTTTATCAATCATATTATCAATTGATTTCTTTATATTATTAGTTAATAATAAGTTAAGGTCTTTTTTTACTGATATATTTTTTTCAAATTTCAAATAATAATAACCTGATTCGCCTATCAGATAACTTTCGGGTGTTGCAGATAATAATATCAATCGTTGTGCCTTTGGAAGATTTGAAGCTATTTTTTTCCCATAACTAACCAGTTCGTGAATCTCATCGACTACCAGCAT
>Ga0172381_10001096_pt1 | contig 33076 bp, 40 predicted proteins | sample Leawel6488metaG_FD_119754 | JGI IMG/M metagenome (GOLD analysis project Ga0172381, IMG submission 119754) | Leachate microbial communities from a municipal landfill in Southern Ontario, Canada - Leachate well 64-88 metaG | ecosystem: Engineered > Solid waste > Landfill > Unclassified | place... | reverse complement strand
TCCTGTGGCTGAACCAAGATAAAGACTACGACTATATATATGTGCTATACTACCACTAAATATTGCTGCATTAGCATTTGCAGCTTTAAATACAAGAGTTCCTGAAGCAGGATTAAATGACATTCCTGATCCATAACTTCCTATAAAACCATAGGGCATTGGACTCGTAGCAGAACCATAACCATAACCTGCTATTATAGGACTTTTCACTATTAAATTCCCATCAACCGTCAAATCACCTGTGGCATCGGTCAATTTCCCAATAGTGATTGAGGTTATCGAAACAGTACATCCAGAAGCAGGGGTTAGGATGAAAGCATCAGTAGTTGAAGCGGTGATGAAATTTTCGATAGCAATAGCACCGGAGGCGGCTATGGTCGAGCCTGGTGTGCCACCAAGGGTATAAGTTGCTATTCCGCCTCCACCTGTTCCGGTTATCGTGACACGATAAGTTTTCCCTACCTCGATAGCTTCCGTTGTCGTAGCGGTCAAAGCGGTCGTGTTTCCGGTAACGTGAACCAAAGCCCCTGTTCCGGTCATCGTCCAAGTGACATCATCCTCATTTACATTAGCTTCATCAAAGGTAAAAATCGAGGTTCGAGTAGCGTTAACGGTCAGGTTCTTCCCGGCTGTGGTGGAGCCGATAGATACATCACCAGTGAAAGTTCCGCCAGAAACCGGCATATATGTCCCTGATAAGTCGGGGATCCATCCGGAAGCTATTGTGGAGCCAACACCTGAGAGAGGAACAGCTGAAGCTACTGGAGTAGCACTCACAGGATACCCATTCTTTAAGGTCTTAGAGTTAGCTCCATTCCACTGAGGGAGATAATCAGCAGAGTTAGTAGCCGGACCAAGCACGTTCCCAATACCACTCCCTCCTGTTATCCAGAGGGGATCAATCTTCCCTGTACTCAATGCTTGGGGCACCCCATTGGCTTTTGGAGTCTTGGTGACCTCATACCCCACTGGGTTGTGTATAGGCTGGGCGAATGCCGTGGTGCTAAAAAACAATATCAGAAATAACGATATAAACCAATTTCGTTTCATCATTTTACTCTCTCCTCTTTAGCGATATAAAGACACATCAGCTTCGCCAGCAGCATATACCGAGCAATATAGTCGGTACAATACTCCATCAGCCGCATCAGTCACGTTAGTTTCGATGTCCTCGGTAAAGCTGGACACATTCTTTGCTGTCACTCCATCATCTTTAGATCGCTGCAGAATAATGGTGCCGCTCCAATCACTCGAACAATCTATGCTTAGATTAAGTTGTTTATGCTTATTTTTAGCTGGAGAAATCCAACCAGTGGCTTGGGCCGCCGCTGTGAATGTAGCATTAAATTCTCTGTCCATACCATTACCTCCTGTCTAAAATTAATTTACCCTAATATTTTAACCAGCTTCTTAGCTGTTAATTCTTTAAATGCCCCACTTGCGGCATCCACTTGGTCTTTATATGTAGAGAAAGGAGAGAACCTGTGTTCCTCTATAAATTCATAGTTCCACTCCCCTCTTAATATCATCACATTACCATTATTAACTTGCACACTATATGGGTCAGCTCTGTATATCTTATTGCCCACTGGGCGATCTTTAAATGCGGCATGACCAGCCAGGTTCCTAATAGTTGCCTCTGCTGATTCTTTACCACCACTACCTGGTTCTTGCTCCACGTATGTCTTTGTGGGCATTCCTTCTGACAAAGCATCTGCCTCTGCCCTGCTCTTTATTATGGCTTCTCTCTCCTCAGCTGCCCACTGGCCACGTTTACAATCAGTGATGATGAACTTGCCATTCTTTAGTTTTATCATCCTCACACCTGCTGTGTACGCTCCTTTGCCAGCACTACCTGCTTTGTCCCAATAACGAACAATGTTTACAAAGTTTACAGGTATGGGGAGTGTGTCTATTACATGGAAATTATCCACCTTAAACATACCACCACCAGGAGGAGTTGGACTCTGGCCCACTTGGCCTGCAAAGCCATATTGGCCTAAATCAGCAAGCATGGTATTTAAAATGTTCTGATCCATCCTGACTGGATCCAATAAGCCATCTACATACAGGTCTTTCAGCTCTGGGGGATTTACATACTTACCATAATCTACATCTCCCATCTTTAATACACCAGGTAAGCAAATATGGCGAATATTTTTGCCTTTCTTTGCCAACATATGACCAGTAGGGTCATTCTGGTGTAATCTTTGCATAATGATAATGGTTGTGGTAACCTTCTTGTCCACTTTACGAGTGCTAAGAGTATGGTCCATAAAGTATTGGGCTGTTTTAAGCTTGGTAGCCGAAACAGCTTGGGAAGGGTTCAGGGGATCATCCACGATAAGAAAATGGCCGTGAAATCCTGTTGCTGTTCCTCCAACTGAAGTGCTAAATCTATTCCCACCAGCCTCAACCACTTTCTTTCCTGTTGACTCATCAATGGTTGTTCTCTGAAGCTTAAAATTACTCTTGGTGTCCTTATCTTGCTTCATGTCAAGCTCTGGGAAATAAGTGCGAAACTTATTAGATCTAACAATATCACGGGAATATTCTGCACTTTCAAGAGATAGCAAATCAGCATAGCTGAAGCATAAGAACTTCATCCAATACCAATTTATCCAGCACCACACGGGAAACATCACAGAGCAGGAAACTGTTTTTGTTGTGCCAGGAGGGACATTAATGATTAAGTCATAATCATTGGGAATACTATTGGCCACACGATGGGCCACCTTCTCCAACTCTTTACAAATAACATTTTCAATATGCCAATTTGGCTTAAACTCCTCACCACTCACCTCAGGCCAAAACTCCTTGATCATGTAAAATAAAGACCTTCTACATCTTTCTGCCTTTACATCAGTAAGAGAGAACGTGTTGCAAACTCTCTCCACCATCCTACCTGACCTTGGTAGTGGTAAAGGATTAAAGCGAGTTCGTTTGATTCTCTGTGTATGTTTACTGATCATTAAAGACTAAGCACCTTTTACAGGGTTGAGTTGGTTGTGTAATTTCTCAAGCACATCTAACTCTGCATCACTTAATTGCCCCATGCTTATAGTGGAGTTTGTTTTGATGGGAGCACCCCCAGGGCCTGACAACTCATGCTTCTCTGCTTGCCCAAGATATTGCTTACCCAACCATATAAGCATAGTGCGGTCTCCCTTCATTGCCAACTGAAATTGCTTATGTCTTAAACTCCTCTTTCCCCCAGCACCTTTTATGGCTGCATATTCAGTAAATCCCTTTCCCATATGCCTCTTGAGGTGCTCATTAAGGTTATCATAATGAATATCCAATATGTCAGCACACTCTTGTCCTGTACACTGTATCTTGCATAGGGAGTCAAGCAATTTATAGTCGATAGTCTTTTCAGTCCTTCCACCTATATGTTTATCTTTATTTGGGTGAGGTTTACCTTTTGGCCAAGGCATAATGTCTCCTCTTTTCTTTGGTTTTTTCCGCTGTTTTTACCATATCTTTACCTAACTATGTGATTTTATTAATAAAATATTGTTTTTTCAAGTGTTTTTCCCTGTATAACCCAATAATATAATGTTTTTTCAGGTCTGCAAAGCTTTTTTTTTGCCTTTTTTGAGGTTTTTTTGTAATAGTTTATAACCTATTGTTTTTTAACAGGGATTTATTTTTAAACTTGTTTAAAAAAAGCTTTACTTTTGTGTTTTTATGGTATAAAATAATAATTATAGTATGATGCTCTTTGAAAAATAATCCTTTTTAGATGCAAAATTGACTGGGCCATTAAACTGAACTGACCGGATGGGTATTGAAGAAGGATTTATTTCAGGACTGAAGAAGGGAACTGAATGCCTTATTACCAAATCAACCAAGGCAATGAGTGGTAGATTAAATCCTTAAGAAATAAGCCCACGACTGTAACAAGTAGTGGGGATGTAACAGAGGGCCCTTCCAAAGGAAGGTTACAAGGCGCGAGTTGATATAAATGCGCTGACAATGATGGTGAGTCTTTCCTAAGTATACAAAACAAAAAAGCCAACCCGAAATATTAGTGCCATGTTCACCGTGTTGTGGCAGTTCAAGGCGTGATGCCTTCATACACTATTGACCACAGACAAAAATATTATCCGACTATGACCCTGAGGCATGAACACTTGTTGGTGTAAACAAATGGGGGATAGAATCCATCACTCTGTTTAATCCGCCGTGTAGGTTAAGGCCTACGTCAGGTTCAAGTCCTGAGATGGCGTCTTTGTTTTTTGTTTGGCCACATTAATTAATCTTTATTTGAAAGGAAGTGCATTATGAAAAAACTGATCAGCGCCATTAACGCAGCTACAGTGGACCAGAAAATTGAGTTGGAAACAAGTGATCATTTTTTTAAGTGGGTTGAATTTGAGTATGATAAATATGAAGATGAATTCTGCTGGACGGCCGAGCGGAGTTGGAAGAACACAGAAAGAGTAGGTTATGTATTCCCATCGAAGAGTAGTAACATAGTAAAGTCTTTCAAAACTCTCAAAGGAGCTAAGCGAAACTTTATTAAATCATATATGGTAGAACATTGTTTTTTAAAAAAGTAGATCAATCAGTGTATTGGCCACATTAATTAATCTTTATTTGAAAGGAGAATATCATGAAAAACATTACGTCATTAAAAAATCACTGTGGCATTGGAGTAACACTTCTTATTGATGACAAGGAGGAGAAGTTCAGATTGGGTGTATTTGCCTCTAAAGACTGGAATGGGAAAGAGGTATTGGAATATGGAATGGTCAATGAGGACCAAACCAAGTTCATTTTTGGCTCATTATACTCTGGCGGCACTACTGGATTTGGATTAAGTGATTATGAAGATATGACACTTCCTGAGGGCAAACAATTAATCACCACTGACATGGAAGTGATTAAGCAAATGGCGTATGATGCGGATGTTCGTACAGAAGAGAAGAGAGATAGTTGGTTGGAAAGTCAGAAAGCAAAATCAGTTGAGATTAACAGACTACCAAAAGAAGAGAAATTGCTATCTTGGGATTCGATGGATTTTTATTTCACTCGAGGTGAAGCTTCTTTTAACTCAACCTATTCCCGAGACATCCAATGCCGCACTGGACTTATCATGCAACGTAAAGGCACCGAGAGCAGGAAAAATTTATATTTTGAAGATTATTTTACCAAAGCTGGATCTAAGAAAATAAAACGATTCTTACAAGACATCAGCTACTTCGTTGGAGAGGATAAGATGCAAACCAAGTCCATGAAGGAAATAAATGCCCTGTTAGATGTGTTGAAAGCAGCCATTAGAGATGCCAAGAAAAGGATTACAGACATAGCAGGAAACCACCAAATCAAGGAGTAAACCATGATCAAACTGAAATATGAAAAACTTTATAGATGTGGCGGAGGAGGATATAAAACCACTGTAGATGGAAAAAAAGTTTTGATCGAACGTCAATACTGTTCCAAAACATGGGTAGCCCAATCTGATGATGGGAGTATTGACATAGAATGGCAGTATTTGGCGGACATCAAATATATCCTCTCTCATTGGGATGAGAGGGAACTATGATAAGAACCATACCGCCAAAAAGAGACAAGAGAGATAAGACCGCCCACCACGTACTTGAGAAGATGTGTATTGATTTATCTTTTCGTGGTGCCAAGAAATCAGCTAAAGAGTTGCAAAAAGATTTGGCAAAAGCTGGCTATCCAGTTAGTTATGCATGGATAGCCCAGATGTGTAAGAATATGAGAATTGATTGGACATAAAGGAGCTTATTATGATACTCAATAGAATAGAATCAAAAAACACTCATAATGAAGGAGCTATCAGGGAAAGTAAAAGTCCTTATGCAAAACAATTTGAGCTGAAAGAAAAGAATGTGAACAAAGCCATCAATAAGATGCACAAGCTCCCAAGACCGACAGAACCCATGGCACTAATTCCAGAGTGGTGTATGTGCGGAAATGCTGCTGAGTTCTTATGCTATCCTGAAGATGGAGAGTGCTCTTGTGGCGTTAATAAACACCATGTTCATTGTAAGTGCGGCAGAATCAGCCAAGTAGGTTAACCAAATCACAAAGGGGAAATGCCATGAAACCAACTGAAATGGAAAATGGATACATAGCCTTTTATAGAGGACGCAAAGTTGAGGTATATGCCAAAACATCTTACGAAGCACAACTAAAGGCGGCAGGGATATTCAAAGCAAAAAAAAGTTATGAGGTTACCGTTATGCTGGCAGAAAAGAATGGGGAAGTCGTTACCCATAACACCTGTGAGCTTTAATTTGCAAACAAAAAGGAGAACACCATGAATAGAAATAGTTATATCTCAAATACATCAGTATCAGTGGACACAATTAAAAGGATAGCTCCATCAGTATTCGCTGAGCACCCATGGGAAGGAGTCAGCGACCGATATTCATTCATCCCCACTTCCAAAGTGATGGAGAGTATGATCGAAGAAGGGTGGTTTGTCACCAGAGTACAGCAAAATATGGTCAGGCTTGAAGATAAACGAAATTTTGCCCGCCATATGATTCGTTTCCGCAGGCAAGAAGGTTCTCTGGCTGTTGGAGATGTATTTCCAGAGATAGGCCTTATCAATAGCCATGATAGAGGGTCAGCCTACAAGATGTTCGCTGGATTTTTCAGGCTGGCTTGCTTAAATGGTATGGTGGTAGGAGAGGGTAGTATATCACAAATTTCCATTCGACATTCTGGTAGTGTAATAGATGAGGTTAAGCAAGGAGCTTTTGATATCTCCAATAGTATGCCTGCTCTGGTTGAGGACATTAAAGAGATGAAGGCAATTGATCTCACTCAGGATGAGCAGTTTGCCTTCGCAAAAGCTGCTGTTGAGTTGAAATATGAAAAGGAGCATCCTATATGGGAGACTTCAGAGAGAATGCTTCAACCTCGTCGTTATAGTGATAATGGTAAAGATTTGTGGTCAACCTTTAATAATGTTCAAGAAAATTTAACCAAAGGTGGATTAAGGTATTTCAAGCACGGTCATTATGATGAAGAGGGAATGTTCCACCCAGCTTCCCACCAGAGAACTAGGGAAATTAAAAGCATCCATGAGGATGTGAAGTTAAATAAAGCACTGTGGACATTAGCAGAGGAGATGAAGAAAATTAAAGCTGCATAAGGACTATTTATAATACCCTTGTGCACACCCAGTTTGCTGGGTGGTGATTAACTCTTAAACACAGGAGATGTTCTATGTGTCGGTAGCGAAAACCTACCAAGCCAGCATAGTAGTTGGGACTGCTGGGGTTCGAATCCCCTTGCTGGCCTTTTTCACTTACAACAACAATAACAATAGCAAAGGGAGATACAGGATGAAAGAGAAGAGAGCAACCATGATAACCCACCACAACAGACCTTCCATAAAAATAGAGTTCCCATTCGACATAGATACCATAGGCCAAGTCAAGACACTCAACGGTAGGAAATATCACCCTGATGAAAGATACTGGACCTGTCCTTTGTGTATAGACTTCTTAGAACAACTAAGCAGATGGGACTTTATTCTTTGCGACCAATTAAAATCCTTCCTGGGGAATATAAAAAAAGCTGATGACCGCAAATGTCTTTCCATAAAAATACCAGGCCTCAAAGGCAAGCTCCTACCATTCCAGAAATATGGGGTGTCAAAAATAGAGCAGAGAAAAGGCCGAGTGCTATTGGCCGATGAGCAAGGACTGGGGAAAACAATCCAAGCATTAGCATGGCTACAATTACACCCAGAATTGCGACCTGCTGTTATAGTTGTCCCGGCCACTATGAAATTTTTCTGGCACAATAAAATTATTGAATGGTTAAGCAGTAAAGAAAAAATTACAATTCTGTCTGGTAAAAAACCAAGAGAAATCAAGAAGTCAAGCATCATAATATGCAACTGGGATATTCTTTGGGAGTGGTCTGATAAAATAAAAAAGACCAAATGCCAAGTCCTTATAGCTGACGAAGTTCAATACTCAAAAAATAGCAAGGCAAAAAGAACCAAAGCTTTAAAAAAGGTAGGCAAAGGCGTGAAGCATATTATAGCTTTATCAGGTACACCAGCAACAAGTAGGCCGATAGAGCTATATAATGCCATCAAATTAGTTGATGATACAGTAATACCAGACCTTTGGACATATGGCAAGAAGTATTGCGGAGCGCACCACAATGGATTTGGGTGGGACTTCTCCGGAGCAACTAACACCCAAGAATTACACCACAAGCTCATAAACACCATAATGATTAGAAGGCTTAAAAAAGATGTATTACCAGACCTACCTGACAAGCTATACTCTTTTATCCCCATGGAAATTGACAATTCAGAGGACTATAAGAAGGCAAAAGATAATTTCCTAAGATGGGTAGAAGAGAACAAAGGGATAGATGCCGCAAATAGAGCAAGTAATGCTGAAGCATTTTCCCAGATGGAGTCACTAAAGCAGGTGGCGGTAAAAGGGAAGATGACACAAGCAATCCAGTGGGTAAAAGACACAATTGACACAGGCAATAAATTAGTAATATTCGCAACCCACAAGTTTGTTATTGACCAGCTGATGAGTGCATTCCCAAACATATCAGTCAAAATAGATGGGGCCACTGCCCAATCTGCCAGAGGTAATGTAGTGGATAGGTTTCAGATGGATGATAAAATACGTTTATTTATAGGAAATATCAAAGCAGCAGGAGTGGGTATTACCTTAACAGCAGCAAGTAATGTAGCCTTCCTTGAGTTCCCATGGACTCCTGGGGAGCTAGCCCAAGCAGAAGATAGGTGTCATAGAATTGGTCAAAAAAACTGTGTCACCATACACTACCTACTTGCCTTGAAAACTATAGAAGAGGAAATTGCCTACCTCTTGGATAGTAAACGTAATGTGCTTGGGCAAGTACTGGATGGGAAAGAAATAGAAAGTACATCTTTAATTGCAGAATTAATTAAACACGTAAAGGAGAAATAAAATGAGAACAAAACAAGCAGAATTGAAGCAACCACAAGGACCAATAAATATGCCCAATTCCATATTCCCAACAAGCAGAGGGAAGGCCATAAAATTGTTCTGTTGTAAGTGTATGGGATTTACAGGGAGGAAAGAAGATGGTAGTGCCTCATATGGTGAATCCTCTTCTTTGGTCAAGACATGCGAGTCGATTGATTGCCCACTGTGGCTCTATAGAAAGTCACACCGAAATAATATCATAAAAGGGAAAGAAATAACACTAAGCCAATGGATCAACCAATATTTCAAATAGGAGAGTGATATGAAAAGAAATCCCTACAAAATAAAAGCTTGTTGGATCACTGCTAAAAAGTTTTTCAAAAACCACCCAGATATAGATTTTGAAGACCTACTGTCCGAGGCTGTAATAGCTTATTCCATAGCCAAAAAAGAATTCAGAAAAGATAAGAATGCTGCCTTCTCCACCTACCTTTGTGCAATAATGCACAATAGGCTTATTGACTTTTGCGGGAATATAGACAGGCACAATTTAAACGAACAGCCAAAAGACCCATCCATTATTGGTGATCCATATCCTGGCACTTGGGAGTCTGTACAAATTGATCCCAAAATGATAAACTTCCCAATCGCTCCTGATGCTATTTTTGATTTTAGAGATTCCATGATAAGAAATCTGGGAGATGAGGCCAAGGAGGTATGCTCTATGATATTTAATTCTCCTGGTGAATTCTTTTCCTTGGAGAATCTTACAGCAAAGCTTAATAAAGAAAAGGGGTGGAAAGAGTATTATGCCAAGTCGGTGTACAGAGAGATAAGAAAATTTTTATGTTTTTACTCATTCTGAGGTATAATAATAATATGGACATTATAAGATTATATACAGACAACAGAATACCATTTATTACCGAAGGCAAAAATGTTGGGGATGGCTGGGTAAACATCACCTGTCCATTCTGTGATGATCCATCAGAACACTTAGGATATAATACCTCCATGGATTATTACAGATGCTGGCGTTGCGGCTGGCACCCCACCAATAAGGTTGTGTCAAAAATTTTAAACATCAGCACAGCCTTAACACATGAAACTCTTAAACAGTATGGAGGGGAATACAAAAAGCAAATCAAAGAAGAGCATCAACAAATACGACCTTTTGTCTTTCCATCTGGAGTTACCAGCCTTCAGAGACAGCATAAACAGTATTTGGAAAATAGAGGATTCGACCCAGCCAGGATAGAGAGAATATGGAAATTAATGGGAACTGGGCCAGTCAGCATGCTAGATGATATTGATTATAAACACCGTATCATTGCTCCAATACTTTGGGAAGGTGAAACGGTATCTTTCCAAAGTAGGTCCCTTAGTGACAAAGCAGAGTTAAGGTACAAAGCGTGTTCCAAAGAAAGAGAGGTTTTACACCACAAAGATATACTTTATCATCAAATAGACCGAGAAACTAAAATTGGCATATGTACAGAAGGTATCACAGATGTTTGGAGAATGGGTGAAAATTCTTTTGCGACCTTTGGCATTGGATATACAGAGAAGCAAGTAACATGCATATCAAAGCTGTTCTCTGTGGTGTTTATTATTTATGATCCAGAACCATTGGCACAAAAGCAAGCAGAGAGGTTGAAGAATGAATTGCGGTTTAGAGGAGTAAAAACAGAATTAATCACCATTGACTCCTCTGATCCAGCCAGCATGAAACAGGAAGATGCTAATTATCTAGTCAAGCAATTAATAGGAAGGAGTAATAATGGAACACGAAATCACAGATAAGGTTTGGTGCAAAGCATACTTAAATGGAGCGTGGCAAAAGATGGCTGTATGTAAAGCCAAAGGATGCTTCTGTCCATCCTATGAAAAAACTATCAAGAGGAGCAATAGCATTGACCAACCAATCAAACGAACCAAATAGGAGGTAATATGGAATATTCTATTTTTATAGCGATAGCATGTGGTGCTTTGTTTATGGTGCTACACTTGGTAAGTAAAAAGAAAAAAGAGAAGCCGCTGAAAAGTCGGTTGCTCAAAGCATATTTGACATATTACAACAACCAAGGAGGAGCGAGATGACCATATCCCAGAAGTTTGAGCAATTCTATAGAATGTTTGAGCCCAAGTCCATCGAGATGGCCGTGCAACACTTCCTCTATAAACCAACCAGGCTTACATATAACCCATGTAGCAAGGAAGGAAAGCAGATGGTTCACTTGGTGTTCTCCGACCAATCGCATATAATCCTTAAAGAAAAGATTTATTAAAAAAAGGCTTTACTTCTTATAAAAAATAAATTACTATATCTGGAAAGGCGCAATCTTGTGGCCAGGATTGATATAGCACCCGGTGCCCTTTCCACCGGGTGCTATGCCTTTTATTAACCACCTGATAAGGGAGGTAGTTATGACCGATTCTCATTTCCAAAAAATTATTTTAATCATGCTTTGTATAATATCTATGGCATTGTCCTTAGATACATACACAACAAGGCAACTCATTAAACTCAAACAACCCACTCCATCTAATATCAATAACTTCATTTCTCTCCCAGCACCTCTTCTCTGTAACATCACTTACTATACCAACCAGATATGCGAAACCGACAATGATCCAGAACACCCCGCTATCATGCAACACCCAGTGGCAGGACAAACATGTGCTGTAAGTCATGATTTGACCCATTGGCTTGGGGGAAAGATATACATAGAAGGAATTGGTATCAGAAAAGTTAATGACCTCACCAACAAGAGGTACAAACTAACCATTGACATATACACCTGTGGCAAAATTAATACAAAAAAATATTGCGGCAAAAAATTAGTAACCTTCTTAGGAAGATGAAAGGGGAAACATGGAAAGGACTAATTATAAAACAGATACACCAGCTCTTTATGATGTGCAGGATGAACCAATAGTGCTATCAAAGCCTTTGTTAGACCTTCTATTGAAGAATGTAAACCCAGGTGACCTTATAGCTCTATATACCTTTTGCTATTACACTGCCAAATGGCAAAGGACTAACCAACCAAAAGCTTCTGTCAGTTATATTGCAAAAGGATTACATTGGAGCACCGTCAAGGTGATGAGAATTAAAAAAACATTGATAGAGCTTCAATTAATTTCCAATGTAAAAAGTCGTAATGAGGATAAAAAAATAACTGGACATTATGTAAGAGTAAACTTCATTTGGAGAAGCAGTAGTATCAAGGCAATTAACCAGACACACGATTTCGCAGGTCCTGGCGAACAAAAAGTAAATGCTTTAAGTACTATTAGTATAAATGCTTTAAGTTCTGATAAAGCTTCCACTGCAGCATCAAAAAATCAGGATCAATATATCACTCCTAATATGTTCCAGAAGTTTTGGGAAATTTGGCCTAAGGGGAGGAAGGTGGACAAAGGTAAGTCCTTATCCAAATGGGTACAGATTTGTCGCTGGCCAAAAAAGGGAAGACCTTTATGGCGTGATATCAAGCGTGCCATATTGGAGCAGAAGAGAACCGAAAGGTGGAGCACCCCATCCTTTATTCCCCACCCAACGACTTGGCTGAATCAAAGAAGATGGCTTGATGACCCGGATGAGATGAAAATACCTGAGGGTAGGAATAGTTTGGTGGCCAAAAGCTCCCCAATCTCTCCTATATCCATCATAAACAGTCGCATCCCTTCTCCTTATACATTCATAAAGAATGTATTTAATCCTGTTATTGGCATGCTACCAAATAATTGCACAGAAGGGGACAGATGCAATATTGCATCTGGTTTGTGCGATATTTTTCACTGGTACACCAGCAGACAGCATCGCCCAGTCTTTGATAAGATACCAGAGCGAAATTCCCCTCTTTATTTTTCCTATTGCAATTGGGAGCAAGTACCATATCCCACTCCTCTATTATCTATGTATGTGGAGTGGTTAAGTAATCAGGCATGGATATCTGATATCAACCCATCACTATTCAATCCTGATGGCAAAGTGTTCCGAAAATTCTTCACCATAGCCCAGAAGCAAACAGGAGTGGACTTTATTGATGGGAGGTCACTATGATAAATGATGAGTTTATCGAGCGTAGAATTATCACAGGATTAATTGCTTCCACAGACTATCTCCGAGAAGTGCATACCCAGATAGACCTATCACTATTAGAGGCTGCACCAGCAAAAATGATAGCAGGATGGTGCTTGGAGCACTATCAGAAGTATAACCTTGCTCCCAAAAAGGACATTGAGGGGATATTTGCCGACAAACTCCTAAAGGATGGGGTGTCAAAGAGTAAACAAAGCGACATAGAGGATATTTTGGCAGGACTGAGCGATGAGCATGAGCACCATGAAAAATTCAATGTGGCTTATTTACTTGAGCAGACCAAAAAATATTTTCAAACCCAAAAGCTTAAGAAGGTGGTCAGCTCTGTATCGGCAAATATTTCCTCTGGGGATTTAGTGGGAGCTGAAAAGGTCATAAGCTCTTATACATCCATAGATGGGGGTGATGGTTTTAACACCATAAATCCTTTTACCAGTGCATCTAAAATACGACAAGCCTTTGAAGAGCAACATAGCCCACTCATACACTTCCCTGTCACCAAGCATGATGTGAAAGCATTAGGTGAGTTTTGGAATGACCAATTGGTTAGAGATGGCTTTGTCGCATTAATGGGAGCTGAAAAAAAGGGGAAGACCTTTATGCTCATTGAACTATCTTTGCGAGCAATGGCATCTGGCTGTAATGTCGTGTTCTTCCAAGCTGGAGATATGACAGAGAATCAGCAGCTAATAAGGTTATGCATATATTTGGCTCGCCGATCAAACAAAAGAAAGTATTGCGGCGAGCTTTGGATACCGGAGATGGATTGCTTTTATAATCAGCTAAATATTTGCCCTAACCCAAAAATGAGATGCCAAGAATACAAAGCATTATTTGAAGAAAAAAAGGAAATGGAAAAAATAACCCAAGGGAAGCTTTTCTCTCTTTACCAAGAACACCCAAAATACAAAGTATGCCATGACTGTTATATGTTCCGAGGAGCCATTTGGCTCAAAAAGAGAGAATCTGTAGAGCCACTTACATGGAAGGAAGCAGTCAAGAAAGCAGAGGCCTGGCAAAATAAGCATACCAAACATTATAGGCTTTGTACATATGCCAATGAAGCCCTCTCGGTAGGTGAGATCAAATCCCTATTAAACCTTTGGGAACGTCAAGATGGATTTGTACCTGATGTCATAGTTATTGATTACGCAGATATAATGGCCCCAGACCATGATTGTGCACGGCTTGACTTCAGGCAACAGCAGAATAAGCTTTGGCAAAGGTTACGTCGTTTATCGCAGGAAAGGCATTGTTTGCTCATAACAGCCACTCAAGCTTCTGCTACCAGTTATGATAAAGAATGTTTAAGCATGGCTGACTTTAGCGAAGACAAGAGAAAGTATGCCCATGTTACAGCCATGTATGGTCTTAATCAGAACTCAGAGGAAAAAAGGCTTGGTGTAATGAGAATAAATTCTATGGTAGTAAGAGATGACGATTTTATAATCACAGACCAGGTAAAGGTGCTCCAAAGATTACAGATTGGCAGACCATTTTTGGGGTCGTTTAGATAAAATTAGAAGAAATATGGTTAGAGATGGCTTAAAGCTATCCCCGTGCTGCAGTCAAATCCACACGAACACGGTTGTTTAAACCTCTTATCTCAATCCAGGGTGGGTATTTGCCCAGGTCTTTAATTTTAACAGCTTTAAACACCCTTATAAGCCACATAATTGGGTGTTAATTTACCAAAAAAACAATAACTGGTTAATATAATTGAATAAACTAATACCCAATCAAAAACTAAGCTTTGCATAACCATATGTTTCTATTTGATTTTTTGTTTTTTTTTAACAAAAAGTGACGTCTGGGTGTATAATAATTACAGCCAGAAAATAAACCGCAAAGGGGTGATATGACTTGGTATGTTAGAATAGAAAATCTAAAAGAGATTTTGGGCCAAATATTAACAGCGGTGCCAGATTTGAAGTTTAGATCAGAAGAGAGTTTGACAGAATTATATCTGGCTATATCTGATGCGCTGTTAACTCTTATTAAAGAAGTGAGAAAAATATCAAAAGGAGGTGAGCACAGATCATTAACGCTTTTTGCTAAACGTCTCATCAATGAATCTCATTACTTGCCTAAGGGCAGAGATAAGATGCTGGCAAAACTTTATGATGTTATTTTAAGTTCAGAAGGTATGGGGCTGCTCCCAGGATTTGGTATGAAACATTCTATGGGCAATCCCGAAAAACAATCCCTCAAACCAACAGTAATAATCAAAGAAGAAAAGGAGAGCATTATGAAAATAAAGGAGCTTCAGAAGGTGGCTATAGAGTTTAACAACCTTATGGGACTTGATCCTGCTATCAATGTCTCACTGAAAGAAGACAAACTCAAGGCCAAAATATTGGAGGCTGCTGATGAGTTGACCGAGGATGATAAAATCAGCAGCTTGGCAGAGAAATGCTTGGAGGAGTTACGAGCAGAGCTGAAGGAAGCAGAGGAGGAAGAAGAGGAGGAGGAAGCGGATGATGAAGAGGAGGAAGAAGAGGAGGAGGAAGAGGAGGAGGAACCAGCTCCTGCCTCCAAGAAAAAATCTCCGCCTACCAAGACCAAAGAAGAGGAGGAGGAAGAAGAAGGCGATGATATTGAGGCCAAGGTCCAAGCCACATCAAAGCTTGATGTCCTTAAAGAACTGGTAAATGGCAATGAAGTGTTCAAGTCCCTGCGAAAAGAGCTTGGAGAGTATAAAGGATTGCAAGGCCCAAGAGACCTTAAAGCCAAGATGCTTAAGAAGCTTGGAGCAGAAAATAAAACATCGAACAAAAAAGAGGTATCAACTCCTGTTGATCGCAAAAAGAAAGCAGAGAAGGCCAAATCAGCCAGCAAATCCAGGCCTGAAGTGATATTTGATTGTATCACTTCCAAACCTCAAACCATTCCTGACCTTTGTGAAAAGGCCAATAAAAAATACATGGATCTCGGAGGAAGCGACAACCTTAATCAAACCATTCATGTATTCAAGTCAAACTTTCCACTGTTGGCATATTCTGGCGCCATCAAAATTGAAGGCAACAAAGTAAGCAAATAATTGGCGGTGGTCATCGTCATGAAACAGGAAGGAGTTCGCTAACCGTGAGGTGCGATGGGTTTTGTAGATCTCCCCTCACTCCTTCCTGTTTTTTTTAATAATCACAAGACACCCATGGAGAATTTGGCATGAAGATTGTAATATTGGGAGCAGGACTGTCTGGCTGTTTGGCTGCTGAGATGTTCAAGGCCCATGATGTCACTATGGTTGCTCCACCATCAAGTTCGGTGGGGTTGCAGAACCACAAAGCAGTAATGAGAATAAAAGACCCAACCATGGCCATGATACTGGGAGTAGTGGCTAAAAAGATATTGGTAAGTAAAGGTATAAGGTCTAAGGGAGAGTTCGTGCCATATGCTTCAATACGAGATAGCAACCTCTATTCCCTGAAGCTGTATGGCTATATAGGGAATAAAAGCATTCTGGATACAAAAACCGTGGAGCGTCATCTGATGGTTGGAGAGATAGTGCCACGATGCAAAGTTATCCCCTCAAGCATTTTGAGGATCAAAAAAGGTTCCATACTCTTAAAAGGGCAGAAGGTGCTGGAGTATGACTTTTGCATTTCAACATTACCTATGTTTGTTAATTGTAAGCTTACAGGCTTAAGTAAACTCAACCAGCTTTTTAACACAGCAGAAATTACCATATTAAATTGGCCACTTGGCATACCCACCTCAAACACCTATCAAACCATATACTATCCTGACTTAGAGACCCCTCTATATAGAGCAACACTCCAAGATGGAACTATAATATCAGAAATAATAGGAGGGACTTATTGGCATGACAAAATAAGAAAAGAGCTTGAAGCATCTTTCGGAATATTATTGGCAAGTGAGCCAGAAGCATTTACCCAAAAAAATGGCAAGATGCACAGTATTGATGAAACAGCACGAAAGAAAATCATCTATAGCTTGACAGATAAATTCAACCTGTTTTCTTTAGGACGTTATTCTATATGGAAACAGATTAGAGCTGATGACCTTTTATCTGATGTTAATACTATAGTGAGCTTATCAACCTTAATGGATCCATATTTAGTGGCCAAGAAAAGAGCAAGGGGAGGGAAATAAATGAAAATAAAACTTATTGAATATACTAAGAATGCCATGGAGCTTCTTGTTTTCTCTAAGAAGACAAGGTTAACCATGACAGGAGATACATGGGAAGATGTAATCAAGCTACCAGAGGAAGAGAAGCTGAAAGAACTAAGATATGTATTTGGTACCATCGGTAGTAGTTGGGAGTTTGTTTCTTATACATTCATGATAGAAGGAGTCACCCGTGCTTTTACTCACCAGTTGGTGCGACATAGGGTGGGGGTGTCTTTTGCACAGCAAGCTATGCGTGTGGTTGATGCTTCTGATTTTGAATATCTGGCTACAGGTATGGCCAAAGAGAATGTGCACTATCATGCTGGCATGGAAGTTATTAAGATGGCATATGGAGATATGATTCACGAAAAAGTACCGCCTCAAGATGCTCGTGGAGTGCTCCCAACAAATATCCTAACCAACATCTTGGTAAAAATAAACCTAAGAGCTTTATCAGAGATGTTATCGATAAGGCTTTGCGTCAAGGCCCAAGGAGAGTTTCAAGATGTTGCCAGAGCACTAAGAGCTGAAACCATAAAGGTACACCCATGGGCAGAGCCAATACTACAAGTCAGATGTGCTCTCTCTGGGAGCTGTGCTTTCCCAGGCTATGATGAGTGCCCTATAAAGAAGGTTGGACTTTTGTCCCAACCCAATATTGAGGCGATAAAAGACTACTGGGAAAAGAATAGGGCAGAAGCGCAGCCAGTAGGAATAAAGACAAAGGAGCTGTAATGATAAAGCTTAAAAAAGACTATGCTATAATATTTGACCTGGATGGTACACTTTGTGATGATAGGCCTCGAAGATTTCTTATAGAGGAAGGTAAAATGAATGAATATCATAGCAGGTCAATCCAGGACAAGCCTATTGAGGTGATGTGTGATTTATATAGGGCCTTGTCTCTGGATTATGAAATAATTATATCCACTGGAAGGCCCTACTTTTGGGAGACCAGAACTATAAACTGGATGGAAATGAACAACTTAAAACTTACATCCCTTTTCATGAGGCCAGAGGGGAGTCATAAATCTACAGCAGACATAAAGGCAAGTCACGTAGAATGGATAACAAAACAAAGCAAAACAAAAATAGGCTTGGCATTTGATGATGATGAGAGAAATATAAAAATGTTCAAGACATATAACATATTGGCGATTAGAGTTGACATATAACCAATGAGCAATGGGAGAGCACATTACATGGATATCAGGGACGATGTTAACCTTTATTCAGAAATAGTAAAAAAAATCTCGGCCTTTGAAAGAGGGGAGGGAATTGAGTTTCACAAAGATAGATATGAAAAATTTATATCTTTATTTTGCAAATTCATTAGAATAGACTTCTTCACTGCAAGCCTTATAGAGAAGGCTAGGATAGAGATTATAGAGCTGCTTTTGGGAATACCAGGATATATTGTGCCAAAAGCATTCGCTGTGTTTAAAGAGCGTAATTCAGCACGTGGAGGATCATGGAAAGATGTTGGCATGGTTGGAGCATTTATTGAAATCCATGCTAAACTATCAAGGCTTCGATATGAAAGCACTGATGAGGACTCTCTTGTTGATCTATTCAATTATTTAGTAATTGCTTTAATGTGCATAGATGAAAATAGGATCATAGCTGGCCATAGGAGTAAAACTGTTGTAATAACAGGTGATCAGCAAGGACTGGGCAAAGGGATGGCTGATTTATTCAGGGCCAATGGGTATAATGTAGTTGACTTTGGTACAAGGATAACCAAGGACCAAATAGATGATTTTTTCTCGACCTCTGCTCCCACAAGGATAGATTATTTCATAAACAATTATGGCATCAATCACCTCAATTGGCTGGGAGAGTTAACAGATGCAGACTATAACATCGTGGATATCAATGTTAAAAATTATATTAGAACTATTGATTGGCTGGTCAGGTTAGGTAATGTTTGCAGGATACTTAACATAAGCTCACAGACCTACAAAATACCACAGAGGTGTACATCTGTTTACTGCTCATCTAAAGCTGCTATATCTCATTTTACAAAAGTGGCAGCAAGAGAGCTAGCTCCAAGAGGCTTTGTTGTCAATGCTTTGGCTCCTGGTAAAATAATAGGTACAGAGATGACAAAATTAACCGACGCCCAAGTTTTAAAATTAAGGAGCTGGAACCAAAAAAAGGCTGATAAATATGCTTTATCTCTTATCCCAAGCGGTAGATTCACAACAGTCGAAGAAGTAGCTTTAGCTGCTATAAAAATTTTACATCTACCAGAATACATAAATGGAGTTACGATAGATATGACAGGTGGTTTGTGATGACAGAAAAATATTTTTCGCCATGGAGAGCTTTTGTTGGCATGACTAGGGATTTGGTTATGGGTAAAAAGCTAACTCCATATTATATCTCATACAACACCAAACACTTGAACCTTGGGGACAGCATCACGAAAGCCAAAGAAATATTTCCTGACTCCAAAGATATGTACAAAGGCGACCAGCTGATGTCCTGGCCTGAATGGTTGATTGAGGGAGTGTTCCCATACCACCTCTATTTGGAGCACAAAGAAAGTTTGACCGATATGTTGAAGGACGAAAGATTGTTTCAGCCACCATCTTTTTTTAAAAAGGATAGCCATACATCTTTTGTTGGTCGTATGGCAAGGCCAAGAAAAGGTAAAAGCTTTTTGGCCTATGCTATAGATAGATGGAGTAGAGGCAACCACAAAAGTATGCCTCATTTCTATTTTGATGTAGAAAGTCCTGAGTGGGTATTTGAGGAATTGATGAGGAATCAGGACCAAATTAAAAGCGGTAGGACAGCTGTGAGTTGCGTCATGAATATATCTCTAAGGTGGGACAGCGTCAAAAAGGAACCATGGCTTTTCTTAATAATTAAACACAGCCAGTGGAGTCATTGCTTTGGGGATATATTTGGAGGAGCTTTATTTTTAAATGCTTTCCTGAAAGAAGTAAACTTGCCATTGAATGGTAATGTTGGCATATTCTTTGTGTCTGTTACCTTTGATGGTAAAAAGAATGTATTGGTATAACCTAAACAGAAGGAAATTAAATCATGGCAAACTTAGGAAGGATTGACAACAAATTCAACTGGTTGATTCTTTTTGCTCTTTTTGAAAGAGAGCAATTTGCCCCTGGACAGGGAATCAGCAAGACCAAACTCAATAGCATGTTCCTGGCTGTTTCAGGTATGGGATATAAAAGATTTGAATTCACCGGATATGGCTATGAAAATGATTTCAGTGGCCTTTTGTGTTCCGCTGCTGATCTATTGGCTGATGAAAGAGCTTATGATTTAGCAACGACATGGATTGCCCCATATTGGAACCGGGAAAAAGATGAACCAGAAGATGCCAAATATTGGCGAATAAATGAGAAGGGAATCAAAAAAATGAAAGATAGGAAAATCACTGATATGATCTCTAAACTTGCAGAGGAGGAATTCATGGCCAGAAAAAATATGGTCCAGATTGTAAGAGCCATCCGAAACTTGGTCCAATACTAATGAAATTTGCTCACCTACACAACCACAATGAGTATAGCCAACTGGATGGCCTTGGGACAGCAGAGCAATATGCCAAGGAGGCAAAGAACATCGGATATGAGTATTTAGGCCTAAGCAACCATGGCAATGTTGATGGTTGCATTAAGTTCCAGAAAGCTTGTGATGATGCCGGCATCAAGGGTGTACATGGGTGTGAGTTTTACATAGTGGAAAGTCTATCCTTGCCGCCTAAAGATACCAAGCGAAAGCACATTTGCTGTTATGCCAAAGACATCACTGGCTGGCGAAACATCATGAGGATGCTGACCATTGCCAACATAGATGGATTTTATCGTCGTCCACGCATAGACCAGGCCACCTTGCTTAATCATTGTCGTGGCATTAAAATTACCTCAGCTTGCGGCGAATCATTTATAACAGCTGAGTGGGGAGAGGGATTGTTGAGAGACCTATTGAGTGCTGTTGGATCAAATAATATTTATCTTGAGCTCATGCCTCATGATTCTGAGATGCAAAAAAAGACCAACACCTTAGTAATGGAGCTGTCTAAAAAGCACAATATAAAAATGATGGTTTCCAACGATTGCCATTATCCACAGGAGAGTGGTGTTATATATCAAGAAACATTGTTAGCAATACAACGCAAGGCAAGGTGGAGTGACAAGGATAGATGGCGATTTGATATATCAGGATTATATTTGAAGACACCAAGGGAAATGCTAAGAGCATTCGCAATCCAGAATACAGTGGATGCAAAAATAGTAAAGCAAGCAATGGAAAACTCTTACCAAATAGCAGATAGGTGCTCTTCCTTTAGGATCGAGCGATTGCCGGTTGAGTTACCTTATACACATGATGAGGATGAAACCAAAAAGCTCACTATGCTATGTCGTAAAGGATTAAGAGAAAGAATAATCCTCCCAGAGAGAAAAGCAAAGCCTTTGGATATTTATCACGATAGGATCAAAGAAGAGCTTGGCTTGATTTGTGAGCTAAAGTTTCAAAAATATTTCCTTATTGTTTGGGAGCTTATTGCGTGGTGTAAAGCCAATGGGGTGGTAACTGGGCCTGGAAGAGGTTCAGTAGGAGGGTGTCTGGTTGCATACTTGCTTGGGATTACGGATGTTGATCCTTTGAGGTATGGTCTTCTATTTTCTCGATTCATATCTCCAGCTCGTATTGACTTACCAGATATTGATATGGATTTTGAGGACATCAAAAGACCTATGGTCAGGCAACATTTGGAAGAGCTTTATGGGAAGGGGAATGTAGCAGGAGTCTCAACCTTTCTTACCTTAAAGGGGAGAGCAGCAATAAGAGATGTTGCTAGGGTGTTTAGTGTTCCTTTGGCTGATGCTGACTCAGCGGCAAAATCTATTGTGGTCAGGTCTGGGGGAGATTTCAGGGCAAGCTTTACCATAGAGGATGCTTTTGAAACTTTTGAAGATGGTATTAAGTTCAAAAAGAAATATCCTCAGGTAGCAGAAATTGCAATGGCATTAGAAGGGCAGGTGCGAGGTTCAGGGATGCATGCTGCAGCATTGTGCATCTCTAAGGAAGATTTGAGCGAAGGCCTTAGGTGTAATTTGTGTCGTAGGAAAGACTCAATTGTGGTCAATTGGGACAAGGAAGATTCTGAATACATGGGCCTTATGAAACTGGATGTGTTGGGTCTTTCTGCTTTAACGGTTCTTGATAAGACTATAGAGATGATAGAGGAGCACCAAGGAACGAAGATAGTTCTTGATGAACTATCCACAGATGATAAGGAAACATATAAGCAGATTGGGAGAGGTCATACAGTAGGTGCTTTCCAAATTGGGTCTATGGGCTTATCTAATTATTGCAAGGAGCTGGAGGTTGGTGATTTTAATACCTTGGTACACGCCACTTCTCTGTGGAGGCCTGGTACATTAAGGGCTGGACTTACTCCAGAGTTTGCTGCTCGTAAGAAAGGTCAAGCATATAGCACTATACATCCTGTTATTGAGAAATTGACAGAAGACACTTTTGGCATAATTATATACCAAGAACAGGTGATGATGTTTATGTATGATTTGGCTGGGTTACCATGGAGGACTTGCGATACTGTACGCAAGGTGATATCAAAAAGTAAAGGAGAAGAGCAATTTTTGAAATTCAAGGAGTTGTTCATAGAAGGCTGTGAAAAGAAGAAAACATTAGATGCTGAGTCAGCAGGAAAGGTATGGGATGAGTTGTCCAGCTTTGGATGCCTAACTGGAGACACAATAATATACAGATGTTCATCTAACCAATATTCAAAAAAAGAGTTAACGATAAAAGAAGCTTTTGAATATCAGAAAAGTAAAAATTTTAAATGGAGAAAATTAAAAGTTTTATCGATGCAGCAAGATGGGCGAGTGAGAACAAATACAATCAAAAATATAATATACACCGGAGAGAAAGAGGTATTAGAAATAGTAACAGACAAAGGTAAAACCATACGAGCTTCTCACAATCATAGATTTTTAATCAATGATAGATGGAGCACTGCAACACAGATTTCTATTGGAGATTTAATAAAAGTTACAAATTTAAAACTTGATAAAAAGAATTATACAACTACTGGAACAGGATCAGGAGCTCACAACCATGATGCAAGCCTTTATACAATAGAAGAACAGATCCAGATTAGTAAATTAAAAAATAAATATAAAAACAAATGCCAGGATTGCAGAAGTAGCAAAAATATAGAAATGCATCATATCGATGGCAATCATAGAAATAACACAGAAGAAAACACAAGACTACTTTGTAGGACGTGTCATCATTCGTCTAAATATCATCCTGGGGAAATATTTGTCAGATTTAAAAATGGTTATTCGACACACAATGAAAAAATAACCTCTATTGTTTGTGTCGGTGTACAACCCACTTATGATATAGAGATGGTAGAAGAACCAAGAAATTTTATAGCTAATGGATTTGTGTCTCATAATTCGTACGGCTTCAACAAGTCACACGCTGTTGAATACAGTCTAATAAGTTATTGGGACATGTATCTTAAGACCCATTATCCTGCTGAATTCATGGCTTGCGCCTTAACCTATGGGGCAGATGATAAAAAAGAAGAGTACATAACAGAGTCAAGACGTTTAGGCTTAAAGATAATGCTTCCTGAAGCAGGTAAGTCCATGGCTAATGAGTGGATCACTGTTCCAGGGGAAAAAATTATTTGCTCACCTTTTATTGAGATCAAAGGGGTGGGGACAAAATCATGCGAAAAGATATTGCACAGGGAAAATCACAGAAAGTTTTTCAATAACAAAGCTGGTGGTTCCAAAAAGTTGGAATCAAAAATAACAAAACTCCTGGATGATATTAAGGAGTACAATTCCACAGGCTCACTTGATAAAGAGGAAGACATACAGCAGTTCTTCCAATTCAGCATATCTGATAATCCATTTGGTAAGTTAAAAGGGATTTATGACCTATTAAAGGATAAGCTAACTCCATTGGAAAAAGTAGATTTTAGGAAGGAATCAAAGGAAAATAGAGTGATGATGGGGAAGCTTCCGGAGATAAAATTTGGATATAGGCAAAATGTTCTAAAGGCAACTAAAGGTGGTGGTAAAGACTATAAATTGGAGACAAGGGGAGAAGCTTTTGGGGGAGGACGAAAGCATGATAGATCAGGAGGAGTAGAAACTGCTGGCTTGGGAGATAACCTTGGTGGCGTGTATGGTTTTTTTATAGACAATGTTGGCACATCCAATGCCATGTTGGTGTTTGAAAGCACGCTTTACTCTCGTAAGAAAGAAGAGATTGAGCATTGTAGCAACAAGATAATGTTGATAGAAGCTGTGAATCCACGTAAGGCACAGAACACTTTGTTTTGCTTCAAATCTGCATTTGACCAGGAATTGCTGAATTGCGAGTTTGATGGTATTGAGGTGAGTCTTCTTCAAGAATCTGGCCCATGGTTTGTAAAAGAAATAAACAAAGAGCTTTACAGATGTGAAAGCTGCGAGCTGAGAAAGGAGGCAAAGGCTCCTGTTGCTCCATCTGGTGGCAAGAATAATGTGTTGATCTTAGGCGAGGCACCAGGCAAAGATGAAGACAGGCTTGGATTTGGTTTTGCAGGGAAAGCTGGAGAAGATGTTCTGTGGAGAGAGCTAAACCAGCACCAGATGAAGAGACACCACTTCCATGTTAGTAATGTAGTAAAGTGCTTCCCTAGCCTTACAAAGACACCAACAAAGAAACAAGCAGATACTTGTTCATCACTATGGCTAAAGAGAGAGATTGACTCAGTCAAGCCGGTTCTTATTCTGGCTCTTGGTAATACTCCACTTAGATATTTAACAGGCAAAGATAGCGGGATATCACAGCTGAATGGTACCACCGAATGGAGTAGGGAAATGAAAGCATGGATATGTTGGTGTATACACCCAGCCTCAGTTCTTTACCACGAGGAAAATAGAGCTGAATTTTCAAAAGGTATAGCAAATTTTGTTCGTTGCTTTAATAATTTAAAATAAATTTACGATGCCTCACCCTAAGGAGTATAATATATATGGACACCAAAAGTAAAAAATTATACAAGGGGAAATTTAATTACCAAGGAGAAATTCACATACTGTGGAGACATGCATCCAATCCCATAGAAGCTGGACATGTTATGTTTATTTCCTTGAGTAAAAAATTGGATGCAAGTCCTTATGCTATTCGTCAATATTTTAATGGAGCAAAAGACAACTATAAAATAACGGAGGTGGAAGATGATGGCACAAGATGAGATGGATGAACTTCTGGCGAAAAAAGAAAAGCTCGAGGCAGACTTAATAAGCACAATGCATACACTATTAACAAGATTTTCAGAGGAAACTGGGTGGTATGTAAATCATATTGAAGTTGGAGTAGTGGAAGCGACAGCTATTAAAGATAGCCAGCCAAGCTTCTATCTTAGTGATGTTTCCACCAGATTAACATTCATCACTAAAAGTGGTGAGCGTGTCTTTATCTCTTAATCACAGGAGCTGTTATATGCGCAATGAAACGAGACAAAAGATAGTAACAGATGCTCTTGATATGATGGAAACTCTTCGTCAGGCAATAAACGAAGCTGGTGGCATGATATCTGATAAGGAATTACGAAATATGCGTGTGGATACCATGATTAGCCATCTATGTACCAATGGTATCTGATTTGTTTTTCACCCTACAACCAAAAAAGGAGACAAAGGAAATGAATTATGAAGAAGATGTAAGAATTGACCCTGATTCGCTTGATGTTGAATGGTTGGGGCAAGCTGAACTAGGACTGAAGTATGGTAAGCATTTAGCACGCCTTCACCAAATAGTCTCATTGGCAGAGGAAAAGAAAAAGACCATCAGGTCAGGTCTTATATTGAAAGCCAACGAAAACCCAGAGCAATGTTGTGGTAAAGAAAAGCCTAATGCAAATGATATTGAGGCTTATTACCGTAACCACGAAGACTATAAAGCAGCGGTGGCAGAGTATTTGGATGCACAGCACGAAGCAGAATATGCAGAAGTGGCCAAGAGTGAAATATGTTTTACTCGCAAAGCTGCATTGGAGAACCTTGTCAAGCTCCATGGCCAAATGTATTTTGCTGGGCCGCATATTCCAAGGAATCTCTCTGAAGAATGGAACAAAAAACAGAAAGAAGTTAATGAGAAAATAAAAATGAAACGTCCAATGGTCAGAGGAAAATGAAATGGCAATACCAACTGGCTTTAAACATTCCGAGTTAACAAAAAAGAAAATTAGTAAAGCAAAGATGGGAAAGCATCGCTCTGACCAGGAAAAGAAGAATATAAGCAATGCGAAGAAAAGCAAACATAGACATTTAACAGAAGCAACAAAACAAAAATTAAGAGAATCTAATAGTGGAATAAGAAATCATTTCTATGGTAAAAAACATACAAACGAAACTAAGAAAAAGATACGGGATTCTCGTCAAAAACAATTTGGTAGTAATAGTCCTAATTGGAAAGGAGGCATTAGTAAAAATCCTGAGCATATTAAAATATTAAAACATAAACGCAGGTCACGAGAAATAAATGCTAAAGGAAGTTTTACAATAGGAGAATGGGAATTATTAAAAAAGCAATATGGAGGCAAGTGTCCTTTGTGCCAGAAGAAGGAGCCAAAAATAAAATTAACAATAGATCATATAATACCATTATCGAAAGGAGGCTCAAATTTTATTGATAACATTCAGCCATTGTGTAGGTCTTGTAATAGTAAGAAGCACACTAAAGTTTTCAAGATTTCACCAAATGGGGCAAAAAGGACCAAATTCAAATGAAAATTATTATATTAGTGATTCTGGTACTTCTGTTTTTGCCATTCTATGTTTATATTTTGAGTAAATGCACAACATTGGGAAAGATAAACACCATAAAACAATTTTTTAAAAAGGAGAGTACGAATGAAAAAAAGAGCAAGTAAACTTAGGCAGTCAGTTGCAGAGAATAGTCGTAAGCAAAAAGCACAAAGTAGCCAATATGGCTATCTTAATTTACCACAAGGAGCTACCCTTTTCAAGGAGGAGCCAGATAGCAAAGTGATGATGGACTTCCTTATGTATGAGATCACAGACAAACACCACCCAGACCTTAGTGAGAATCTTGTTGTCGGGGATTTGTGGTATAGAAAGCCTTTTAAAGTTCATCGCAATATAGGAGTTGACAATGAAGCAGTGGTTTGCCCGACATCAATTGGGAAGCCTTGCCCTATCTGTGAGTACCGATCAAAGAGAATAAAAGAGGGTGCCCCAAAAGAAGAGGTTGATCCACTCAAAGCATCCCAGCGTGACTTATATGTTGTTGTCCCGATAGACAATAAGAAGTATGAGGCCAAGCCGCATATTTGGGACATAAGCCAATTCAATTTCCAAAAGATGCTTAATGATGAAATTGGCGAAGATGAGGATCGGGCTGTGTTCTCTGATATGGAGGAAGGCCTAACTCTTAAGATTCGTTTCGGTTCTAAGACCATCGGGAGTAGCAAGGCATTTGCTGAGACCACTCGCATTGACTTTCTTGAGCGAGACAAAAAGTATGATGAGAAGACATTGAAAGAAATACCAAACCTTGATGAGGTGCTTAATATCATGGATTATAAACAACTTGAATTAAAATTCATGGAAATTTCCGACGATGACACAGAAGATGAAGACGTCAAAGAAGAGAAACCCAAAGGGAAATTTGCCTCCAAGGAAGCGGATGATGAGGAGGATGAGGAGGAAGCAACCAGAGACAAAAAAGGAAAGGGAGAAAAGTCAAGAAGGACTGTCAGCTCTGGAGCTGATAAGGAAAGCTCAATAGGGTGTCCAAGTGGCCACGTATTCGGAGTGGATTGCGAAAAGCACGACGATTGCGATAGCTGTGACGAGTGGGACAAGTGTTATGACTCTAAAAAGAAAAAGGAGAGAAAATAAATGAAATCCTCCATCTTCAAAAAAGGTGGTAATGCTCTTGTCGGAATGATTGGAGGATATGTCCCATTGAAATTAATCAGCCAGCTCAATATGATATCTATAATCCTTAATAAACCAAAGAGCGAATTGCTTAGAGGTATGATTGCAAATTTTGTGGCTATGTCCAATAAGAACCATGTTGCCAATGAGCTGGCTCGATTAATTTTATCAAAGTGGAACAGCCCAAGGGCAAAAAAATCCACTTTTGACAAATACCTCCTTTCTGTTGGAAAGGATTTGGAAGATAGAGGGGTGCTACCAGAAGATGTACAATTAATATCTATGGAGGTGAAAAAGATTTATGCCGAGGACAAAAGAACCTGACACCATAAGTTCCCAACTAAAGAAAAGAGCTAATACCAAACCCACCCCTAAAGCTCAAGAGTATGATGGTAGTTTGGCCTCAGTAATCAGTACTGGATCAACCACTTTAGACTTGGCTATATCTGGCGGTAGGATTAGAGGAGGAGGAATACCTGGTGGAATATTGGTGGAAATTTTTGGCTTGCCATCATCTGGTAAAACAGTTCTACTGTGTGAGATAGGAGGAGCAATACAACGACAGAATGGAGAATTGTTGTTTAGAGATCCAGAGGCACGACTTAACAAGCAATTTGCCCGCATGTTTGGTATTGATATGGACATTATAGACTATGATACACCAGACACAGTTCCACAGGTATTTGATGCTGTTAGAAAGTGGAAACCAAAAACCAATAAAGTCATCAATGGTATATTGGCTGACTCTTTAGCTGCCCTCTCCACCGACATAGAGATGGACAAGGAAGATGGAGACAAGATGGGGATGCGGAGAGCCAAAGAATTTAGCCAAGAGTGTAGGAAGACTTGTAACTTGATTACCAAAGAGAATTACCTCATGGTCTGTAGCAATCAAGTAAGAGAGAACCACGATGCAGGACCTTTTGGTCAGAAGTACAAGACTCCAGGTGGTCAAGCAATCCCCTTTTATTCCAGCTTGAGGTTGAGGTGCTTTAATACCCAGAAGGTTAAGAAAAAAATGACTGTAGCTGGGAAGGATGTTTCTCGTGTTACTGGTGTTGAGACTGAAGTGGAGGTATTCAAAAGCTCAGTCTGGAAGCCGTATCGCTCTGCCACCATCACTATAGATTATAATTATGGTATTGATGACATCAAAGCAAACTTGGAATATATCAAGGCCTATACAGGGTGCAAGACTTATGAGTTGGGTGGTAAGTCATTGAGTAACTCATTATCACACTCCATACAGCTGGTGGAAAAGGAAGAGCTTGAAAGCCAATTAAAAGAAGAAGTCATTGATTTATGGGAAACTATTGAATGTAAATTCAACACCGAAAGGAAACCAAAAAGATGAGTGCTCACATGAAAGTATTAGCCAATGATCCAAGCATAACAGCATGGGGGTGGGCAGTGGTAGACCAGGAGGTTGGGGAGAAAGGAAAAGTCTTAGAAGTTGGGTGTATTAAGACTTCTCCTGGGTATAAAAAACAAAAAATTCGAAAAGGTGATGACACTACTCGGAGAGTGATGGAAATCAATACAGCTCTATTGAGTGTAATTTACAAATACAATATTAAATTTCTTCTTTCAGAATTGCCCCACGGGAGCCAATCTGCTGCTGCTGCGGTGATGATAGGTATAGTAACAGGGATTGGCCAGACTTTGTCAGATGCCTTAGGCATACCTATTGAGTGGTATAGCGAAGGAGATTCCAAAAAAAATCTCCTTGGGAAACTTTCTGCCACCAAAGATGAAACCAAAGATGCTATATCAAGCCTTTACAAGGTTCCATGGACAGGTGTAAAATACCACGATGAGGCAGTGGCAGATGCATTGGCGGTTTATCACGTGGCTATAAACCAGAGTCTTTTTTTATAAAAGCAATGTGACCTTCCAATAATTTTACACCCGTGTTCGTGTGGATTTGACTGCAGCACGGCTGTTTAAACCTCTTATCTCAATCCAGGGCATATATATGATCAAGTCCATAAAGATAAACAATTTCCAGAGCCATAAAAACACAAAATTAGTGCTTGATCCAGGTGTTAATGTTATTGTTGGGCTTTCTGACTCAGGAAAGTCAGCTATTATCAGGGCCTTAAGGTGGGTGGTCTATAATAGACCAGGTGGAGATGCTTTTCGCTCCACCTGGGGAGGGATAACCGCAGTTCAGCTTGAAATGGAGCATGGGGCTGTAATAAGAAGAAAGAGCGAGAAAGATAATGACTATGCCGTGAGTCATTATGGAGACAAAGCTGACTTTACAGTGCTTAAAGCCATAGGCACCAATGTTCCTGAAGATGTCCAAAGAGTACTAAACCTTCAAGATGTTAATTTACAACTACAGCTCGACAAACCTTTCCTATTGGATAATTCTCCAGGAGAGGTGGCCCAGCATTTCAATAAGATTGCCAGGTTGGATGTAATTGACTCGAGCATTCAAGTGGTACAGCGGTGGCTACGAGAACTAGAGCAGGGTGTAAAAAGAAATGAAACAGCATTATCCCAAGCAGAGGAAGAGTTAAAGCAATATGGATATTTGCCAGAGATGGATGCTCGAGTAACAGCATTGGAGCAGATAGATGGTCAACTAACAGGGATGGTAGTGAAGGAAGCAAAGATTCAGAACATCTTAGAACTAATTGGTGAGACTGAAGGAGATATTAGATTAACATCCAGAATAATAAAGAATGAACCTGTGGTGAATCAGGCATTAGAGCTAATAGGAGTGGCGAAGGAAAAGAAAGAAAAGGTGGATAAATTAGTATCACACATCTCAATGATTCAATCAGTACAGAAACAAATAAATGGAGCAGAAAGAGTTGCTAAGTTTGAAGCAGTGGTTAATGAATCCATCCAGCTACTGGAGGCAAAAGATAACAAGCTAAAAATTAAAAATGATTTGACAGCATTGATTTATATCATACAGGAGGTCGGCAGAGGTATCACAACCTACTCAAAAACACTAAGTGAGAAAGAGAAAGAGTTCAAGAAGATATTCCCGGATATTTGTCCTTTGTGCGGCCAGGAGGTAAAGAAATGATAAGAACTAAGAACACCAATAAGCCAACTCCGTCTGCAATCTTATGCGGAGACTTCCATCTTCGAGAAACCATCCCACTATGCCGCACCGACGACTTTTGGGGTGCGCAATGGAGGAAGATGTTATTTATCAGGTCATTACAGAATAAATATGGTTGCCCAGTGATAAATTCCGGTGATTCATTTGACCATTGGAAACCCAGTCCATTAATGCTCAGTTGGGCAATGGAGTATTTACCTAACAAGTTCCAAACAATATACGGGAACCACGACTTACCACAGCACAATTTAGAGTTTGCAACCAAAAGTGGACTGAACACTTTAGAGGTGGCAAAGAAGTTAACCATATTAACCCATACACATTGGGGAAGGCCCTTAGCACAAGAATCTTTATTTGTCCCTATAGAGTTTGATACCACGATGCCACATCGTTTAAAAATAGCAGTATGGCATGTGATGACTTGGAGAGGTAAAGTGCCATGGCCTGGTTGTGAAGATTTGTCAGCAATACAAATCCTGGCAAAATATCCAGATTATGGTTTAATTGTGACAGGACATAACCACAAAACATTTATTGAGGAATACAAAGGGCGATTGTTGGTTAATCCTGGATCATTAACACGACAAGATGCCGACCAAGTAGACCATAAGCCTTGTGTCTTCCTATGGTATGCAAAAGCCAATGAGGTGGAGCAGGTGTTCATACCCATCGAGCAGGGAGTGATATCTCGAGAGCATATTGAGCACAAGAAAGAGCACGACACAAGAATAGAAGCTTTTGTTGAGAGATTAAACACCAGCCAACTAAAAGGCTTTGATTTTAAAAATAATTTAGAGCTGTTTGAGAGAGAAAACAAAGTTCGCAAGTCTGTGATGGAGATTGTTTGGAGAGCCATCGACAACCAATAATACAGGAGGGAATAAAAGGGTATTGTTAAGTCACCCAAATAGAAAAAGATATACTCTCAAACGAAACATTTGGCTAAAAAGTAAGGTAAGACGTAGGATGCAAAAACTATCACGTCGTGCCAACAGGAGTAGATAAGGATGATCAATACACATGGATTAACTACAGAACAAATTTCACAAGTAATAAAGCGAGCACTCTCTACTGCGGTGACTGCAGTTATATCCCAAAGACTGGCTAGTGTATTAGATGATCAGTTTAATCACTATTGCCGAGCATGGGAAACTACATTTGAGGGAGAACACGCAGCACAGGTTGTGGAAAGAACTGCTTATGGATATAAAGATATACATGGCATCACCAAGTATTATTCGCAAACAGTTGAACCATGGATTGCGACCTTTACTGCAGGAGGAAATCTTGGTGAAGGTATGCCTGTATATATTAACCCATCTGGTGAAGCAGTACGATACAAATAGAAGGAGACCATATGTTAAATGAGAAAGACTTGCTAAAAATAAAGTCCGACATTGACCAAGCCAAATCAAAGGTATCAGAATTGACAGGAAAGAAGAAACATTTGCTGCAGGAGCTAAAAGATAAGTGGGGGTGCTCCTCTATAGAAGAAGCTGAAAAGATGGTGAAAGGCCTTGAGCGAGAGATAAAAGGCCTGGAGATTAAGGTGTCCACAATCACAGAAGAAATCAAAGAACAATACAGCATATAGAGAGGAGCTGATAATGATTTGCGTGGAAGATGTGAAGATATGCCAGGTGGAAAGAGATACCTTCGTAAGAACATCAAGAGGAGCATGGAATGAGGAGGGAATTGCACAGGGAAAGGTGCTACCAAAGAATGCTGGTTTCAAAACAGAAGAGATTCGAGGAAGAGTTTTCGCTAATGCTTGTGGGGAGGAAATATGCTTATCCATGACCAGAGAGGTACAACTGACCCTCGGCCTTCCTTTTGAGGTATT
>Ga0172381_10001095_pt1 | contig 33132 bp, 35 predicted proteins | sample Leawel6488metaG_FD_119754 | JGI IMG/M metagenome (GOLD analysis project Ga0172381, IMG submission 119754) | Leachate microbial communities from a municipal landfill in Southern Ontario, Canada - Leachate well 64-88 metaG | ecosystem: Engineered > Solid waste > Landfill > Unclassified | place... | reverse complement strand
TGGATAATCTTTCATGTATTCTTTATGCCTTTGATAATCATAAAGATACGAATATAAATTCAATTAACCAACTGATTTTTAATTATATATAACATTGTTTCGACAAATTTAAACAGTTTCTTACTTTCGATAAATATGAATACCCCCCTGGAGGTAGAGGGGAACTTTGCTGAATTTGAAAATGAGATAAACAATTATCAGAAAAATCTTGGATTCAATTTTGAAATGAACAGTAGCTTAAAAAGCATGAATATTCAACTTGAGAAACTGAACAAAAATTTTGAGATAGTCCGTTCCCAAAGGTTACCATCGCTTGAAGGTTTTGCAACTCATACTATCCAGAAACAAAGTGAGACCTTCTCTTTGGGCAGTATATGGCCTAACTCACTTGCAGTTGGTCTGCAACTACATATACCAATCTTTAACAAATTCTCAGTTTCGCTAAAAGAGAAACAGACAAAAGTAGGCATACGGCAGGTGGAGTTCCAAAGGGATCTTTTGAAGGAGAATCTTTCGCTTACAGCACAAAACTCGGTAAATGAGATGGAGAGAGCCAAGATTCAGCTGGAATCGGATAAAGAAGCCGTAAAACAGGCAAAAAAAGGATATGAGATAGCAAAGGTAAGATATAACACCGGTGTAGGAACAGTCCTGGAGCTTAATGACACAGAGGTTGCTCTTACACAGTCTCAACTAAATTTAAACCAGACACTTTACGATTTTCTTAAAGCCAAAAATGAGCTGGAGAAGGTTTTGGGTGTAGAAAATATTAGTAAATAATAATCAGTAAACAATATGAAAAAAATTACATTCCTATTTGCCTTAGGTGTTTTACTCTTAGGCTCGTGTTCTTCCAATAAACAAAAGGATAATTCCGATGCAGGCTCTAAGGCGGTGTCAGTAAAAGTTGTAGAGGTAAACAAACAAATGGTAGATCAGAAGGTGGAGTTTACCGGTAATATTGAGCCATTCGTAAAAAACAATATTTCAAGTGCTGCAGCTCAGAGAATTGAGAAAATATATGTAGAGGTAGGAAGCAGAGTTCAGAAAGGACAACTTCTGGTTCAGATGGAGAGCGTAAACTACTCACAGGCAAGGAGCCAGCTTGAGAACCTTAAACTAGATCTTTCCCGTATTGAAGCACTCTATAAAGCAGGCGGGGTAGCGGCACAGCAGTATGATCAGATGAAGACACAGGTAGATGTTGCCGAGCAAAGCATAAAAAATCTTGCAGAAAACACAAAGCTGTTATCACCGATAAGTGGTGTTGTAACCCAGCGTAATTTTGACAACGGAGATCTTGCAACTGGAATGCCGATTCTTGTGGTTATGCAAATTCAACCTGTAAAAATCCTTATTAATATTTCTGAAGAGTACTTCCCTCAGGTAAAAATAGGCACACCGGTGCAGATAAAGCTCGATGTTTACGAAGGTAAGATATACCAGGGAAAAGTGAGTCTGATATACCCGACGATCGATCCTTCTACCCGTACTTTCCAGGCTCAGGTGAGCATTGCAAATGCTAATTCTGAAATACGTCCCGGCATGTTTGCCAGAGCAACAGTCAATTTCGGGACAAAAGAAAGGGTTGTGGTGCCGGACAAGGCAGTAATCAAACAGACAGGAACAAATGACAGATATGTATATGTGCTTAACGGTGATATCGTTAACTATACAAAGGTTCAGCTGGGCAATAAAGTAGGCTCAATATATGAGATTATGAGTGGAGTGGAAGCTGGTCAGAAGGTTGTAGTTGCCGGTCAGTCAAGGCTTTCAGACCTGTCTAAAGTTAAAATTGCCGATTCAGGTGCAGACCTGTCATTATAAAAGAAAGAATTTATGAAAATATACGAAAGTGCAGTAAAAAACCCAGTAACTACGTCCCTATTGTTTGTCGCAATTGTAGTCCTGGGACTATTCTCATATACAAAACTGTCGGTTGACCTCTATCCGGATATTGAGTTGAATATGGCGACTGTCATGACAACTTATTCCGGAGCGAGTGCAGCGGATATTGAGACAAACGTGACCAAGAAGTTGGAAACAGCGCTGAGCACGGTTTCTGATCTGAAGAAGATTACATCCACATCAAAGGATAATGTTTCCCTGATAACTATCGAGTTTGAGTACGGGACCAACATGGATGAGGCTGTCAATGACATCCGGTCGGTCATAGATATGCAGAAGAGCTACCTGCCTGACGATGCAGAGAGTCCTGTAGTGTTCAAATTCAGTTCGGATATGATGCCGGTAATGTTCATATCTGCAACCTCTACCAGTAATATTCAGGGGTTGTACAAAATCCTTGATGAGAAAGTTGCAAACCCTATCAACAGGGTTAACGGAGTTGCGTCTACGTCGATATCCGGAGCTCCTGAGAGAGAGATACAGGTTTTAACAGATCCAAAGAAGATGGAGGCTTACGGAATTACAGGCGAACAGATCTCTGCTCTGTTGGCTACCGGAAACAGTAATGTGCCGGCAGGTAACATAGATGTAGGTTCGAATACATATTCAGTGAGAATTGACGGTGAGATAAAGGAGAGCAACCAGATCAACGATTTGATTATCGGCAGCTACCAGGGCAAAAATATATATGTAAAGGATGTTGCAACAGTAAAAGATACACTTAAGGAAAGAGCCACAGAGGTTTATACTAATGGCGTGAGAGGAGCCAGTATTATTGTTCAGAAACAATCCGGAGCCAATGTTGTAGACATTGCAAACAAAATAAACAAAGAAATTCCTAAAATCAAGTCTACCCTGCCTCCCGGTGTCGAACTGGAGGTAGTTCTCGATACATCGGATTTTATTAAGGACAGTATCGGATCTCTAAGCGAAACAGTTATTCTTGCCGGTATTTTTGTAATGTTTGTGGTACTTCTTTTCCTGGGCCGCTTCAGAGCAACATTCATAATTATTCTTACCATTCCTATTTCGTTGATAGCGGCATTCATATACCTGATGATTACGGGTAATACCCTTAATATTATATCATTGAGTTCCCTTTCAATTGCGATCGGGATGGTGGTGGATGATGCCATAGTGGTGCTGGAGAATATAACGACGCACATAGAGCGAGGCAGTAAGCCGAAAGATGCGGCAATCTATGCTACCAATGAAGTTGCGGTTGCCATCATAGCCTCTACTTTAACAATTATTGCAGTGTTCTTTCCTCTTACCATGATTACAGGTCTGGCCGGTATAATGTTTAAACAACTCGGATGGATGGTTACCATCATTATATCTGTATCTGCTGTTGTGGCTCTGAGTCTTACCCCTATGTTGGCATCAAGAATGATGACCAAGGAGACAGAAAAATCCAAAACCTTTAAACTCCTTTATGGACCTATAGAAAGTGGATTGGATGCACTGGACAGAGGATATGCATCTTTTCTTACCTGGGCTCTGAGAAACAGAGCAATAGTTCTTAGCAGCGCCTTTACACTGTTTTTGGCAAGCCTTTTACTGCTTGGAAAGGTTGGAACCGACTTTTTCCCATCTTCGGATAACGCTCAGATTGCTGTAACAGTAGAGCTTCCGGTTGGAACGAGGGTAGAGGAGTCCAGAGAATTAAACGACCATCTTTATAAATTGTGGAAGAAAAAATATCCGGAAATTGAAATATACCAGGCATCATTGGGGCAGTCCGATGGTTCCAATATCTTCATGTCTATGCGAAACTCAGGAACTCACCTGATTACCTACACTTTGCGACTTTCAAAATCTACTAAGAGGGAGAGGGATATTTTTGAAATTTCCGATGAGATAAGAAAGGATTTAGCGGCAATTCCTGAATTGTATCGTTATGAAGTAACACCTGGTGGCTCAAACAGTAGTATGGGCTCCGGAGGAACTTCTTTAGAGATGGATGTCTTGGGTTATAATATGGATGATGCCGCAAATGTTGCCAATCAGGTAGCAGACATAATGAGAAAGACAGAGGGCCTCAGGGACATTAAGCTGAGCAGGGATGACTATACACCTCAGTTGCAGGTTGTCTTTGACAGAGAGAAGCTGGCAATGAATGGTCTCACAATGACTGGTGCCGCCACTGTTGTAAAAAACAGAATCAACGGATTCATTAATACGGAGTTCAGAGAAGATGGCGAGGAGTACGACATTGTGGTTAAGAATTCATTGGAGAACAGAACAGAAATTGACGACATCAAGGAGATAATGATCTACAACACTCAGGGAAAAGGTGTAAGGTTGTCAGAAGTGGGAGATGTAATTGAGAATTTCTCACCACCTTCAATTGAGCACTTAGACAGAGAGCGTGTAATTAAAGTTACTGGTTTGATCTATAAACGTGCTCTTGGAGATGTCGCAAATGATGTTAATGCCGAGACGTCAAAAATCAAACTTCCACCACTTATTAGTGTGGAGACTGCCGGTTCGGTTGAAGATCAGCAGGAGTCTTTCGGAAGTATATACACCTTGCTGTTGCTTGTAGTTCTGCTTGTATACATTGTTATGGCAGCCCAATTCGAATCGTTCAGGGATCCGTTTATAATTATGTTCTCTCTTCCGTTTGCCTTTACAGGGGTATTCCTTGCACTTTGGCTAACAGGAACATCTCTTAGCCTTATAGCTCTGATTGGAGCCGTAATGCTTGTCGGTATTGTTGTTAAGAACGGTATTGTCCTTATAGACTACATCAACCTTAATAAAGAGAGGGGTGCTTCTGTCAGAAAGGCGGTAATCAATGGCGGTAAATCCCGTCTGAGACCGGTATTGATGACGACTGTGGCAACAATACTCGGTATGCTTCCTATGGCGATGGGTATCGGCGAAGGATCTGAAATATGGCAGCCAATGGGTATAGCAATTATCGGTGGTCTGACAATTTCTACAATTTTGACCCTGATTGTAATACCTACAATTTATACCACTTTCCACATGGGTGATATCAAGAAGAAGAGGAAAGTTCACGCAAAATTATATGCAAAAAACACAAATAAATAATGAAAGCAGTAATGATAATATATGACCAGGCGCACAGTGCCAATGTGCTTGAGATTTTGGACAAATGCAGCATACGAGGTTTTACAAAATGGGACAATGTCCATGGCAGAGGAAGTAAAAAAGGAGATCCTCACTACTCTTCTCACGCATGGCCATCGACAAATATGGTTACGCTGGCCATTACGGAAGAGGAGAAAATTCCCGCTTTGATTGAAGAGCTCAAGGCTTTGAACGATGACGCCTTGAAACAGGGTCTCCGGGTATTTACATGGGAAGCGGAATCTGCAATCTGAGAATTACAGCGGACGCAAATATGTATGCGTTATATAGGTTTTTTAAAAAAATGGTTTTACCTTAGTAGCCAAAATCAATACAAAATTAAAATTAATTATGGCTATAGCAGTAAACGATTCAAACTTCAACGAAATAGTTATCAAATCAGACAAACCTGTACTTGTAGATTTCTGGGCACCTTGGTGCGGTCCTTGCAGAATGATTTCACCGATTGTGGACGAATTGGCCGTAGAGTATGATGGAAAGGCTTTAATTGCTAAGTGTGACGTTGATTCTAGTTCTGATGTACCAGTTAAATTTGGAATTCGCAATATTCCGACAATCCTCTTCTTTAAGAACGGTGAAATTAAAGACAAAATAGTCGGGTCTACAACAAAAACAGCGATAGTCGCTAAGATTAACGCACTAATTTAATTGATTATGAAAAAGTTGTCTGTACTTTTTGTAGGGATACTATTGATTAGTACCTCTGCTTTTTCGCAAACAAGATTCGGAATCAAAGGAGGGCTGAATTTTACCAGTATGGCAAATATTTCTTCCAATGTAGATGAAACATGGAAGAATCAGGTTGGATATCAGCTTGGTATTGCATTACAATTCAAAGTTCCTGCTGTTGGACTGACTATCCAGCCGGAGTTGCTTTATTCCACAGTGGAAACCACTGAAAAAAACTCAGATTTGGACAAATCAATCAAATTAGACTATATTACTCTGCCCTTAAACTTTGAATTTGGGGTTGATATGCTGGTTTTCAGGCCATTTATAGTAGCAAGTCCGTATGTTTCATATGCAATTCAAAAGGGGGCGAGGTTAGAAGATCAACCGTGGGACGATATCAACAGGTTCGATTATGGAATTGGACTTGGTGCAGGAATAGACTTATGGAAATTGCAGGTTATGGGAAAATATAACTGGGGCCTCGGCAAACTTCGATCTGCTGGCGCTACTTGGGATGAGTCAGAAACCTATAAAGATGCAACTCTTCGAGGATTTCAGCTATCAGTAGCATTTCTGTTTTAATTTTAGATTAATTAATGGGTAAGCGTATTTGCGTATACTGTTCATCCAGTATAATCGATACTAAAACCTAAATATGGATATTAATGATATAAAAAGCGACATCAATCGCGAGTGGCAAAGTTTCCAGAGGCTTATGAAAAAGAATCTGGATAGCAATTGTAGTCTGCTAGGCACCATAAACTCATATCTGTTGGATAATAAGGGAAAACAGATAAGGCCTCTTTTGAGTATTCTTTCTGCAAAGGCTTGCGGGGAGATAAATGACCTTTCCATCTCCTGCGCTGTTGTTTCAGAAATGCTACACACAGCAACTTTACTTCACGACGATGTTGCAGACAATGCACCCCAGCGAAGAGGAGCTCCTACAGTGCAAACTGCATACAGTCCTGCTGCATCTATACTTACTGGTGATTTTTGGCTGGCAAAGGCGTTCTCTCTTTTGGTAAAGAATCAGAACCTGACAATTTTAGGATTTTTTACAAAAACTGTAAAAGATCTCTCGGAGGGCGAGCTTTTTCAAATGCAGAAAGCAAGCAGTTTAGACACGACAGAAGAGGATTACTACTACATAATTTACAGTAAAACCGCCAGTCTTTTTGTAGCTGCCATCAAGAGCGCAGTATACTCTGTGGAGAAAGACAAGGTTATCCTGGATAGTATGGAGAATTATGCTTCCAATCTCGGAATTGCTTTCCAGATAAGGGACGATATTTTTGATTATATGCCCAATCTCAATACAGGAAAGCCGACAGGGGGAGATATTAAGGAGAAGAAAATAACCCTTCCGCTCATTTGCGCACTCAACTCCGCCACAGAGGAGGAGAAAAACAAAATGTTAAAAATATTGCGGGAAACACTTACGGATGACGACAAGTTGGTGGTTGAAGCTACTAGGTTGATAGATAAATATTCCGGTGTGGCACTAGCCCAAAAAACCATGACAGTGTACTGTAAAAAGGCAGAAGATTCTCTCTCGGTGCTAAAAGACTCTACCTATAAACGTGACTTAAAAAACCTGGCCAGATACGTAGGGAACAGATTGGTGTGAGCAATCCTCCAGCTGATTGTAAAACTCTTCACCAAAGGCAAAGACAAGAGGTTCCCGTAAAAACCGGTATACAGGAATCCCCTCTTTTTTGCCCTTTACAAAAGCATCGAGACAGATATGCCATTCGTGAAGGTTTAGGGCAACCATTCCGTTGGACAATTTTGATACTCTTATTGGATATAACCAACACGAGATAGGCTTTTTCAAAGTACTTTTACCGGCTTTATGAGCAACCTCTATGGCACAGAAACAGTTATTATCTTTGTCAAAAAGTGTATAGGCGCACTCTTCCCCCTCTATCAGAGGGGTTACAAGGTCGCCGTCGATATCTGTGACAGAGGGACCCTGCTTCTCAATGGAACGGATCCCTTCCGGTCTCAGACAATAGGATATTTTTTTTAATTCGTCTTTAAGAAGGCTGCACTCACTTTCAGATAATGGTGCACCGCTATCTCCAATAATACAACAGGCTCCGTGACACTTAGGATAGTCACACGCAAATTTTTCTGTTAGTATTGCGGATGATACCAGAATATTACCAATCTCTATAATTGAAGTTTCAACCATTCTTAATAATCAGTATTATTTCTTTTCTACAGCCTTGCCGCTCATTATTACTTCGAGCTGATTGCCTTGGCCAATAGTTTCTTTTATAAAGTTTTGCAGCTTGGCAGGAGTCATAGACTTAAGAGATGCTTCATAAGTAGTGTGAAAGTCCTTACCTAACAGGTACCTGTTGCTTAAAACAGAGCGCCAGTATTTGTTCTCCCTTAGATTTTGAGTATAATTCTTTTGCATATACTCTACGATCTTTGCAAAATCAGCTTCATTTATACCTTTTTCGATAACATTGTTTATCTCCAGATGTGCCCTTTTCAGAAGTTTCTCTTTTAAAGCGACGTCTGTATCAAAGCCAAACAGGAATGTAAAATAGTCTTCCGGGTAGTAATTCACAGACATATTAACACCAACACCATATGTGCCACCCTCCTCTTCCCGGATAGTTTTTGTAAATACAAGGTCGAACACCTGTTTCATCATATCTGCCATAATAATATTCTCTACAGTATAGGCAGCTTTTCCGGTGTAAATGGTATAAACAGATGCTTTAGGAGCCTGCATCTCTCTGTCAAAATGTTTAACGACCTCTCCTTTTACCGGTAACATACCAAGGTTTTTCCAATCCTCTTTCTTGCCTTTGTTTGCAGGAAGTGAAGCTATGTAAGTTTCCACAAGTGGTTTGAGAGTTGCCGGATCTACGTTTCCAACGAAAACAAATGTAAAATCGGCCGCATTTGCAAATCTGGTTCTTGCCAATTCCAATGCCCGGGTATAGTCTGCTTTTTCCAACATGTCTACGGTCATTCTCTTAATATACGGATTGTTGTTAAACAATGCATTCTGAAGAGTATCTGATAATGCAGTATTAGGATCGGCATCCATATTTTGCAGTTGTGTTTTTGCCCTGCTCACGAATGACTGATAAGCATCATTGTCCTGTCTCAAAGCAGTGAAGCTAAGGTAAACAAGCTGCATAAATGTTTCAATATCTTTTGGAGAGGACGACCCCGACAAACCCTCACTGGCGGTATTTACCAACCGCATGAGATTAACATTTTTACCTGCAAGAACTTTTTGAAGATCAGTGACACTATAGTTTCCTAAACCACCGAGTGAAACGACATTACCTATTATTTTGGTGCTTATCAGGTCAGATTTGTCAAAGAGAGAATATCCTCCGCGACTTTGAGCAGAAAAGGCAATCTCATCTTCTTTGAAGTCGGTCTTTTTGATAACCACGGTCGCACCATTGGAAAGATTCCATACAGTTGCTCCGCTAATAGGCTCATTAGTCTCCTTCAAAACCTTACCCGGTTTCGGAGTTACAGGAACAAGAGGCTCGTTGGAAATTGTCTCTTTATAGGCCTCTACGCTGTCTTTAAGCGCATTTTTATAGATCGACAGAACTTCATCTTTTGAAGGAATAGTCAAACCATCTTTTTTAGGCATCATTACCAATATAGCAATATTTTCTTGCTTTGGCAGAGATTTGGCATATTCGTTAACCTGATCAATGGTAATAGATGGTGCAATTTGTTGCATCATTGTATACTCCATTTCAATGCCGGGCATTGCATTGCCTGTAAGGAAGTGGTTAAGAATCTGGTTTACATAGAATGAGTTATCTTGTTTTTCCTTCTCCTTGTATATCTTATCCATGCTACTGGTGTAATTAGCTCTTGCTCTCTCATATTCAGACGCAGTAAAACCAAATTGTCTTACTTTTTCAGATTCATTGACAATTGCTCTGAGCGCTTTGTCATGTTCTCCTTCCCGGGCATTTGCAGAGATGTCAAAAACAGACTTGGTATTTGAGACAATGAAGTCGCCATACGAAGCAGATGCTCTGACGAAAGGTGCGTTCGCTTTTTGGAAAATCTCCTGCAATCTTGAATTTAACATGCTTACGATCATGTTATTCATATAATCTACAACAAGCGAGGCAACTGTTGGTCTCAGCTCTTTAGGGAGCACATCCTGCTTGAACATCAAAGAGACCTCTGTTGCTGTTGCTTCAGGGTCGCTTGCAACAGAGATCAATGCCTCCTTGGTGTCAGGAACAGGGAATTCTGTCCTTTCAGCTGCATCTTTTTTCAATGGAATAGAATTGAAAAGAGATTTGATCTGGTTTTCTACAGCAGCGGGATCGATGTCTCCCACAACAATAATGCCTTGTAAGTCGGGACGATACCACTTGTGATAATAGGCTCTTAGCTCATCGGGAGTAAAACTGTCTATTACCTTTACAAGCCCTGCAGGAAGTCTGTATGCATATTTACTGTCAGGCATAATCTCCGGCAAGATAGTTTCAAGCATTCTCATTTGAGCATTGTTCCTTGTACGAAGTTCTTCCCTTATAACACCTCTCTCCTCCTCAATGTCTTCATCTTTAAGACTGATGGCACAAGACCAGTCATAGAGGATAAGCAGACAGGAGTCTATAATTCCTTGTCTTTTAACCGGAACTTTTGAAATATTGTATACTGTCTGGTCAATAGCAGTATATGCATTTAAATTTACTCCGAATTTAACGCCTATTGTTTCCAGGTAAGAGATAATTCCGTTTCCGGGGAAATTTTTGGAACCATTGAAAGCCATATGCTCAAGAAAGTGAGCAAGACCCCTCTGATTCTCCTCTTCAAGTATAGATCCAACTTTTTGTGCAATATAAAACTCAGCCTGACCTTTAGGCTCGGAATTCTTCGCAACGAAATAGGTAAGTCCGTTATCCAATTTACCGGTTCTGACCTTTGGGTCCAACGGCAGTGTCTGTGGCATTTGAGCATTTGAAGCTATTGTTAGAGCAAATGTTGCCACTAATAATAATAGTTTTTTCATACTAATTGATTGATTTTTTGATTATAAAAACAAATATAGACATAATTTTATATTGTGTTTTGCTTTTTTATTAAATTTGCATAGACATTATGGATGCTCAGCGGGAATTAGAACTATTGGCACCGGCAAAAAACATAGACATCGGCACCTTAACCTGAACGGATACATTCCGGAATTGGCAGATGCGGGTATTTCGTCTCTTTCTCGAGAATAACGGAAAGAAATATCGCCTCGGGTTTGATTGTAAAAACTGCGAAATGGTTATCTTTGGCTAAAATAGAGAGTATGAAATTTGCCTCAATAGTTGGTCAGCAAAAGCTTAAGTCTCAACTTGTCAACCTGTCCGTGGACGGGAGGGTCAGTCACGCAATGTTATTCTGTGAAGACCAAGGATACGGAGCTTTGCCACTTGCTATTGCATTTGCACAATACAACTCTTGCCCCAATAAGGATGAGCATGACTCCTGCGGGAGCTGTCCGACCTGCAATAAGTTTCAGAAGCTTATTCACCCCGATCTTCATTTCGCATTTCCCGTTAACAATACAAAGAAGATAACATCCGACAAAAAACCGGTAAGCGACCACTTTATAGATATGTGGAGAACTTCAGTGATTGAGGATCCATACGTAACCGAACAGGATTGGTATGATAAAATAGGTGTGGAAAACAAGCTGGGGCTGATTGGTGTAAACGAGGCTAATCTGATATTAAAAAAACTCAGTCTCCGCTCATTCGAAGGAGGCGACAAATATATGATTGTCTGGCTTCCTGAAAGGATGAATCAGGAGGCTGCCAATAAATTGTTAAAACTTATTGAGGAACCGCCTGCAGGTACCTACATTTTTTTTATAACTCAAGCTCCGGAAAAGATAATCCCTACAATCCTCTCAAGGTGTCAGATTATCAGAGTGCCCCCGCTGGACATTAAAGAGCTGGGCAACAAACTTGCGCTGGAGTTTTCAATCTCTGCCGAAGATGGTTGTGTCTGGGCAAAGATATCGGGAGGAAGTATAAGCACGGCAAGGGCGCTTGTAAAAGATTCAATCGATATCAGTGCCAATCAAGGGCTTCTTTTAAGACTAATGGAAGGATGTATGGAAAAGGACATGGTGAGTGTAATCTCTGTATGGGAGGAGATTGCCGCTTCAGGAAGGGAAAAGCAAAAACAATTTTGCCAGTATACCCTTGAGTTTATCAGGCGAGTCTATATGGAGAGCCTTGGAGTAAAGGAGGTTTCCAATACACCGGACTCCCAAAGAAAGATTATAATGCAGTGGGCAAAACGTATTAAACCCACTTTTTATTCCAAGGGGTATGACGCAATAAACGTAGCGCTTGCTGATATAGATAGAAATGTAAATTCAAAATATATTTTCTCAGATCTTAGTAATCGCTTTTTTCTATCTTTGTAAAAATTATGGATAAAGAAAATATTATATTTGACTGTTCTCGTGGTTGTTCTACTGAGAGAACAAATGAAGGCGAACTGAAAGTGGGCTTTAAGTGTGGGTGTTGCAAACTAAGTGTTTTCGATTGGTTGGAGGGTGTACCGGAAGAGCATACCAAAGATCTTTTCGAAGTCAGGTTCAAAAATACACGCAAATCCTTTTATAGGAACACATCGGGACAAACTCTTGCAGTGGGCGATATTGTAACTGTTGAGGCAATAAATGGTCATGATGTTGGGATGATTACACTCTGTGGGCCGGTAATTCTTGCACAACTCAAAAGAAACAGTGTAGACATTAAAACCTGCGAGTTTAAAAAGATATACCGCAAAGCCAAGACTCTGGATATAGAGAGGTGGCAGGAGGCAATTGCCAGGGAACACAAAACAATGATCCGGTCAAGGCAAATTGCAGCCTCGCTTAATCTGAACATGAAGATAGGAGATGTTGAATTTCAGGGCGACGGTACAAAAGCCATATTTTACTACATTGCCGATGAAAGGGTAGATTTCAGACAGTTGATAAAACTTTTTGCAGATGAGTTTAGAATTCGCATAGAGATGCGTCAGATTGGTGCCAGGCAAGAGGCAGGACTCATTGGTGGAATAGGTGTATGCGGGCAGGAGTTATGTTGTGCCAGATATATGTCGGATTTTCAGTCTATTACCACACAAGCTGCCAGAAGTCAGGATCTTTCATTAAATCCGCAAAAGCTTGCAGGTCAATGTAGTAAGCTAAAATGTTGTATAAACTATGAGGCAGCGGTATATATAGATGCACATTCCAATATGCCTTTTGTAAAAGCTCCGCTCGAGACAGAGGATGGTTTTGTTTATCTGGTTAAAACAGACATACTTAAGGGTATAATGTGGTTCTCATACGAGCAAAACAGTATGGCTAACATGTTTTCTCTTAATTCTGAGAGAGTAAAAGAAATTATAAAGCTTAACAAAAAAGGTATCAAGGTTGCAAACCTGAATCCTTCCAATGAAAAATCACCTGAGTTTAAAAGTGCGGTTGGTGAAGGCAGCATCTCAAGATTCGATGAGATGACCAAGCCTAAACAACACAACAGGAACAGGCAGAATAAATCTTCAAAAAGGGGCAATGAAAATCAAAAATAGTTTATTGCTGTTGGTCTCCCTTTTAACTCTTGTTTCCTGTAGTTATGAGTGTGAAAGTCGCCAGAAATTCCGTTTCAGAGTAGACGATTCCCTTGCACTATACGATATTTTTCTATACACCAGAATTTTACCCGGCTTCAAGGGTGGGAGTCTTCCCGTTGTACTCACTGTTATGTCACCAGATGGCAAGAGGTTCTGTGATACACTCTCCTTTCCACTCTCTTCTGAAAACAGATACGGAACAGTTGAAGAGGTCAAAAGTGGTGTATGGAGAGATATAAAATGGCTCTACCGGGATGGAGTAACATTCCCGAGGACTGGTTTATGGGTATTCACTGTTGACCACTTATCTCACAAGGATAATCTAAATAATGTCAGAGATTTTGCCATAACACTCGAGAAATAGGTTGAATGGGAAAAGATAAACTAAAAAGATTTGCAGAGAACGAAAGCTTCAAATGTCTCTTCCAACCGGAACTTGATGAAATTTTCAGAAAGGATTACAAGTTAAAGGGTAAGTGGCACTCCGAGGTTTTTAGAAACGATAACCCGATAGTTCTTGAACTGGGATGCGGACGAGGAGAATATACGGTGGAAATGGCAAGAAAATATCCCGATCTTAACTTTATGGGGATAGACATTAAAGGGGCGAGATTATGGAGAGGTGCAAAAAGTGCTGTTGAAGAGTCTTTATCTAATGTTGCTTTCGTAAGATGCAGGATTGAATTTATCGAATGGCTCTTTGGACCGGACGAAATATCGGAGATATGGATAACTTTCGCAGATCCTCAGATAAACAGAGATAACAAAAGGCTCACAGGCACCAGATTTATGGAAAGGTACAGAACATTCCTAGTGCCGGACGGCCTGATACACCTTAAGACAGACAGCCTATACCTTCACAACTACACAGAGGCTATGGCCAGGATAAATGGTCTGGAGATAGTGGAGTCCAACAAGGATATTTACGGCAGCGGACGGTCAGATGAGAAACTATCCATAAAAACCCACTATGAGAATAACTTTCTCTCACAAGAAATGGCTATAACATACCTGGCTTTCAGGTTGGATCAAAATAAAAAGTTAATAGAACCGGAAAAAGAGAGCTATTAATTATTGCTGCTTTTATTCTCTCTTATAGCATACTCTATCGCACGCGCCAATCTGAATACGTCCCTTCTTTGACCGTCCAGAATAATAGGATTGTCAGAAAAATCGATTACAATGGTATCCTCAAACATTCGCATAGCTCTTATAAATGTGGAACCGTATCTGAATGAAATTGTTGTTGCATCTTCTGCTGCAACAATGTACCTGCTGTTTATAAATACCCCTATGATCATCTCCTTGTCTTCTGCAAAGCTTTTGTTGAGATAAACAGGCTTTTTGACAAACCCCAGTAATGGGTAAACAATTGAAATTGCAACGAAAAATACGATCAGTTGAGTTTGTGTATCGGGGCGAAAAAAGCTCTCGTAACTCGTCCCCTGCTGGGAGGTTATTGAAAAAATAGCGAGGATCAAAGAGAATACTATTGCCAAATAAATCATGTATTTAACAACCCTTATCAAATATCTTTTAAAGTCAAAACTTTTCATAGTAATTGTGTTTATTATTTATTTAACTCTTTCCATGCAAGTGCAGAAGAACCAAGAATTGCTGCATTATTCTCGTCTAAGCTGGATATCAGGAGCTTAACCTTGCCTTTCCAGATCCTTAAAAGATTCTCTTCCATATGTCTCTTTGTAGGTTCCAGAATTAAATTCCCAGCTTTGGCAAGCCCTCCGAAAAGAAAAATAGCCTCAGGAGTTGTTATGGCTACAAGATCTGCGAGTGCCTCTCCCAGAGCCATTCCGGTCTTTTCAAAAGCCATTTTGGAAATCGAATCACCACTAAAGGCTGCCAAACTTATATCTTTAGATGTCAATTGATTAAAACTAATATCTCTAAGTGGGCTAGATATGGTTTCTGTTGCCAGCAATTCAAAAGCGGTTCTCTTTATACCAGGAGCAGAGACATAGGTTTCCAGACATCCTTTTCTTCCGCAACCGCACTTTCTACCCTCTCTCATATATGTAATATGGCCATACTCTCCTGCAAAACCATCGTTACCGTACATAACCTCACCGTCAACCACGAAGCCACTTCCGAGCCCTGTTCCAAGTGTTATTACTACAAAATTCTTCATACCCTTAGCGCCGCCGTAAATCATCTCACCAATAGCTGCGGCATTTGCATCGTTTGTAAGAACCACCGGAATGCCTCCAAACAGTATCTTAAGTTTCTCAACAATAGGAAGGCTTTCCTTCCAAATAAGATTGGCTGCAGCTTCTATACATCCAGTGTAGTAATTGCCGTTGGGAGCTCCGATACCTATGCCTAAAATTTTATGAGGAAAGCCAAGTTTTGAGGAGATATCCAGAATACCGTCCCTGGCGGCAATTATATAATCATCAAAGCTTTTATAAGAATCTGTAGGAAAGGTTCCTGTTCCCTGAATAACTCCGGTTTCATCTATAAGTGCAAAAACGGTATTTGTCCCGCCAATATCTATACCAGCAACCAAATTTTTCATACCTACATCTGTTTGTTTAGAGATAAACTACTAATATTATTGTGCAAAGCTATACAAAATTCCTATTTTTGCAAGGATATAGCTTTTATCAATAAATTCGAATGTATGGAAAAAGAGAAACGATTGAAATATTTGATTATTGGTCTGGTTGCGGTTGCAGTGATTCTGGTTGCTGTTCTTGTCTGGTTATGGATAGACAGGGACAAAATGCTTGGAGGTCTCACAGATGAGAAGGAGCAGTTGACCGAGCAGATGGAACAACTTAAGACTGACTATGATGGTCTTGCAGTAAGAATGGGTTCAGGTGCAGAGTTCGGAAAAGTAAATATTAAAGGCAAAGGCTTAACAACCATTTACGACAGTCTTAATGATCAACTTTCAAAAGAACGCGAAAAGGTTAATGAGCTTTTAGTCAAGATAAAAAATACAGATGCTAAAAACAGAAAGCAAATCCGCGAATACGAAAAGGAGTTAGAGACCCTAAGGGCAATTGCGAGAGGTTATATTATACAGATAGACTCTCTGAATCAGCTTAATATGGCTTTAAGAAAAGAGGTAGAAGAGGTGAGGGGTGAAGCGCGTGAGTCCCAGCAAAAATACAAGACTTTACAGACCACCACAGATGAGTATGCAAAACAGGTACAGATAGGATCTGTTGTAAAAGGAAGGGATTTCAGCCTTGCGGGGATAACAGCATCGGGCAAAGAGACAGACCGAAGCAGCAGAACAGTCAAACTTAAGACTTGTCTGAATCTTATGGACAATACCATTGCAGCCCAAGGACCAAAGAGAGTATACGTCAGAATTAAAAGCCCGGATGGTATTCTGATGACCGGTTCTCAGCAGCAGATTTTCTCTGCACAGGGCGAGCAAATGATATATTCGGCATTTAAAGAGGTTGATTATCAGGGAATAGAGGTAAGCATGAACATATATTTCACAAATAACCAACCTTTTGAAAAAGGTGTTTATTCTGTTGATATTTACACAGAAGAGGGGAAGTTGGGCTCTGCTGAACTTACGCTGAGATAAACTGTTTTTTGGCAGGATTATATATTCATATCCCTTTTTGTTCGCAGTTTTGTATCTACTGCGACTTTTACTCTACAAAGCAGACCAGCAGAATGGATAGCTTTGTGGAGGCACTTCTATGTGAAATAAATCTAAAGAAGGATTTTTTTAAAAACCTGGAGGTTCCTGTAACTACAATTTACTTTGGCGGAGGGACACCATCGCTTCTGAGCACGGACCAGCTCTCAAGAATTGTAAATACCGCAGCGGAAAACTTTGGGATTTCACCAGAGTCTGTCGGGGAATTTACAATTGAGGTAAACCCCGATGATGTGACACCTGCATATCTTTCCGGAATAAGAGAGATCGGTTTCAACAGGCTGAGTATGGGTGTGCAGTCATTTTCCGACCAGGATCTCAGGTGGATGAACCGCAGACACAGCTCCTCGCAGGCAATAGAGGCTTTCCGGAATGCAAGAGCGGCCGGATTCGACAACATAAGCCTCGATTTCATCTTTGGATACGAAATGTTGACAATAAATGGATGGAGAAGCAATCTGAAAAAAATCATAGAACTCAGACCGGAACACATATCATCTTATCAATTGAGCATAGAACCTAAATCCAAACTGGGGAGAATGTATGAAAAAGGTTGTTATAACGCCACTTCGCAAGAGTTGTCGTACAATGAATATACCCTTTTGCAACAGATGTTAAAGGAGGCAGGTTACAACCAATATGAAATATCAAATTTTGCTCTGCCCGGGAGGGAGGCCAGACATAACAGCGCTTACTGGAACCTCTATCCTTATCTGGGACTCGGCCCCTCTGCTCACTCCTTTGATGGTGATTACCGGTGGTGGAACTGTTCTAATCTAAACAATTATATTATTCAGACTAGCAGCGGAAAGGATTGTTCCAAAAAGGAGAAGTTATCTCAGAAAGATAAGTTTAACGAAACAGTTATGCTGTCGCTCAGGAAAACTGAGGGGCTGGATTTAAATTTGCTCAGAGATAGGTTTGATACAAATCTGTATGATGAATTTGATAAGCAACTGACGACTCTTGCCGCAGGATCGGTTGTATTGAACAACCACAAAATAATAATCCCGCCGGAGAAACTGTTTCTTTCCGACGGAATCGTTAGAGATTTGTTTATATAGTCCTCCTACATACCTATGATTCCATTTGTCCTCAGATATGCTGTTACAGCTATCGTGAAGAATCCCAGGAAGATGAATGTTGCATAGATATAGGCGATTACTTTCCATCTGTTAAGCCATTTAGAGTTGTTCAACCCTAATGTCTGGAATGCACTCCAGAATCCGTGAGTCAGATGATACCACAAAGCACCAAACCAGATGACGTATGCGATTACAACCCAGATGTTACCAAAGGTTAAACTCATAAGATCATTTACATTCTCAGGTTCTCCGCCAGTAAGTTCGGGAAGTTGCATTTTTGCCCAGAAGTGTGTAAGGTGGAATACAAGGAAACCAAGCACGATAAGGCCCAGGACAAACATATTTTTAGAAGCAAAAGAGTCTGTTCTACCTTTATGAGGAACAGCATACTTTTCTGAACCACGTGCTTTAAGATTTGTAAGAGTCAGGAACGTTGCATAGAAAATATGGATAATAAACCCAGCGGCCAAAACAGGCACCATTGCAACAACTACCGGAGAACCCATAATTACAATAATTGTATCAAAAGCCTCGGATCCAAATAGATACGCAGAATTTGCAATCAGGTGGACCAATAGAAAAAGGATCAGAAAGAGCCCTGTAATACTCATTATAAGTTTTTTGCCGATGGAAGAGGTAAAAATATTTCCCATGATATTTCGAATTGTTATTATCTTAATAATTAGAGGGTGTAAAGATAGTCTGTTGCTTGTTAATTTCATAATATTTAGCTACTTTTGTTTGATAATAAACGTCTCTGGTAGCCATTAAATATTTAACAGACAATGAAATACAAGAGAGTGCTTCTAAAGCTGAGCGGAGAGAGCATCGGCGGAAAAGAGGGAAAAAGTATCGACGAAAAGATACTGTCTCAATACTCTAAAGATATTAATGAAATCATTTCGGCCGGCGTTGAGATTGCGATTGTAATAGGAGGAGGTAACATATTCAGAGGGCTCTCAGGAGTGGGCAGAGGCTTTGACAGAGTGAGAGGGGATCAGATGGGTATGCTGGCAACAATCATCAACAGCATAGGGCTGTCAATGGCAATCAGATCGACCGGTGTAGATGCAGAGGTTTTTACCTCTACTCCTATGGAACCATACGCAAGGTATTATGTAAGGGACAAAGCAAGTGAGTTTATGAAAAACGGAGGAGTTGCAATAATTGCAGGCGGTACCGGCAACCCTTTCTTTACAACAGATTCTGCCTCTGCACTCAGGGCTGCAGAGATAGGAGCAACTGTACTTCTTAAGGGAACAAGAGTAAATGGTGTCTACACGGCAGATCCGGAAAAAGATCCAAAAGCAGTTAAATACACCACCCTGAGTTATGACAAAGCTCTTGCAGAGGACCTCAAGATTATGGATCAGACTGCATTTGCAATGTGTAAAGAAAACAATATTCCGATTATAGTTTTTGATATGAATATCCCCGGTAATCTCTTACGTCTTGTAAGGGGAGAAGAGGTAGGTACCATTATATCATCCAAAGGCTAATTTTAATATACTAAATTCAAAGATAATGGATATAATTAAACAACAAGAGGTAGTTGTCTCTGCTAAAGACAAGATGCACAAAGCTATTGTCCATCTGGAAGAGGAGCTTAAGACTTTTAGAGCCGGAAAGGCAAATACTGCTGTCTTTAATAATGTTATGGTAGATTACTATGGTAACCCGACCCCTGTCCCTCAGGTTGCCAGTGTTACTGCTCCCGATCCAAAGACAATGTTGATTCAGCCTTGGGACAAGAAGTTGATTCCAGCAATCGAGAAAGCCATTATGGCCGCAAATATTGGATTTACACCGCAGAACAACGGCGAACATATCAGAATTAATGTTCCGCCTCTCACAGAAGACAGACGTAAGGATTTGGTAAAGAAGGTAAAAGTATCAGGAGAGAATGCAAAGATCAGCATCCGTAATGCTCGCAGAGATGGCGTAGATCTTTTGAAAAAATATCAGAAAGATGGCCTTCCGGAAGATGTAGTTAAGGATGGAGAAACAATACTTCAGAAAGAGACAGACAACTACAACAAAAAGGTAGACGAAGCTCTTGCTATCAAAGAGAAGGAAATAATGACCGTATAGTGAAAAAATTTTTATTTTCTATTTGTTTAGTTTTGGTTCTCTTTTCCTGTAAAACATCACGAATTGAGGGACCCGCAGAGTCTTATCTACCGTCGGATTTAGCTCCGGCAGTCTCCGAGATTCCTTTGGAGTTTGAGATAGACGTAAAAAAGCTTGAAACGACTGTAAACAGTAAAATGAACGGATTACTCTATGAAGGTAATAATCTTACTGATAGAGATTTATCTGTAAAAATATGGAAGGCTCAGAACTTTTCATTTTTTATAAATAACAATGAGATTACTTATCGTGTGCCACTAAAGGTGTGGTCGCGCTTTAGTTGGAAAGTTGACAAATTCGGAATTTCCCTTTCTGATAATTATGAAGCTACAGGAACCATTGCTCTCATCTATAAAACAGCAATAAGCATAGATAAAGATTGGAATCTGGTATCAAAAACCACCTCCTCCGGTTACGAATGGATCGAGACTCCTAAAGTGAGCGTAATTGGGGAGCAAATTCCGGTCACACCAATCGCCAATATTGTCCTCTCTCTTTTTGATAAGATGATAAACAGTCAGATAGACAAAGCTCTGTCCAACGCTGTGGATCTTGAAAAGCATGTATCACAAGTATGGGAAGAAGTTCAAAAACCGATGCTCATAAGCGATGCTAACCATCTATGGCTGCGGATAACCCCTAAGGACATTTTAGTATCTCCGTTTACAACCAAAGGCAACAAACTTAACCTCTCAGTTTCATTATATACACAATTGGAATCTGTTATAGGTGCCCAACCTGCTGCAAATGCGAAGATAGAACTTCCTCAGTTCAAGAATATTGCCAGACAACCTCAGCAGTTTAACCTCAACATTGCAACCGATGTAACCTTCGACAAAATTGCCGAAATGGCCAAAGAGCAGCTCATAAATAAAAGTTTTACAGAAGGGAACAAAACCATAACAATTGTTGGTCTTTCGCTTTACAGCAGCGCAGGTAGGGCGGTATTTGTCGCAGATGTGACAGGATCACTCAAGGGGCGGATCTATTTCACTGGCAAGCTGCTCTATAATCCGGAGAAAAATGCTCTTGAAGTTTACGAACCGGAATTTGACGTAAAGACTCGCAGTGCTCTTATAAAATCGGCTAACTGGCTTTTCCACGGAATGATACTTAAGAAGATATCTCATTACCTTACATATCCTTTAACCGAAGATCTGGAAAGGGCTAAGGCAGAAGCAAACAAAATGTTAACCGATTATCCTCTTTATGAGGGGATCAACATTAAAGGAAAGCTCGATTCATTGGGCGTTACCAGTGTTAATATGGTTCCCGGCGCAGTCCGTATCCAGGCTAACCTGAAGGGCAATGTGGCTATAAAAATTGCAGAGGTAAAATTCTGACATTTTGAGTGCCACCTCAATTCAAAAGTCTCTGCGGAAATAGAAAACCGCTTAAAATGGACTAAAATTAATGGAACAAAAAGGATCACCAATGGCGTTAGGTACTGAGAATGTCTGGCATTTGCTTTTGCAATATGCCATTCCTTCTGTAATTGCCATGACTGCTTCGTCGCTTTATAATATTACCGATAGTATTTTTATTGGTCAAGGAGTAGGGGCTTTGGCCATATCAGGATTAGCGATCACCTTTCCCTTGATGAACCTTGCTGCGGCATTTGGATCATTGGTCGGGGCAGGAGCCTCTACATTAATGTCATTGCGGTTAGGACAAAAAGACCAATCCAGTGCCAACGATATTTTGGGAAATGTGTTCGTGTTGAACTTGATTTTGGGGATAACCTACACGGTCATTGTCCTTATTTTTCTTGACCCGATACTTTATTTTTTTGGAGCCAGCTCTGATACTATTTCGTATGCACACGAATATATGGTGGTTATCTCACTTGGCAACGTGATAACGCACATGTATTTTGGGTTAAATGCTTTGTTGCGGGCCACCGGTAACCCGCAAAAATCGATGTATGCCACTATCTTTTCCGTTATTATAAATGCAATCCTGGCCCCGCTGTTTATTTATGGATTTGGCTGGGGGATCCGCGGAGCCGCCATTGCTACAGTCTTATCTCAAGCATCCATGTTGGTCTGGCAAATCAAACTTTTCAGCAACAAGGATAATTTCATCCACTTTCAAAAGGGGATATTCAGGTTAAAACGCAAAATTGTGTTGGATTCTTTGTCTATCGGACTGGCACCTTTTCTTATGAATGCTGCTTCATGCGTCATTGTGGTTTTGATCAACCATAGCCTCATAAAATATGGCGGCGATTTAGAGGTAGGGGCTTACGGGATCATCAACCGGGTAGCCTCTCTTTTTGTTATGATTGTCATGGGACTAAACCAGGGCATGCAACCTATAGCAGGTTATAACTTTGGAGCCAAACAAATCAACAGGGTGAACAGAGTGTTGAAACTAACTATTATTTTGGCAACCGGTGTAATGACTGCAGGTTTTCTGATTAGTGAAATTTTCCCGCGTGCTATTGCATCGGTTTTCACCAAAGATCAGACTTTGATTGATTTGATTATACCAGGTTTGCGGATCGTTTTTATATTTTTCCCCATCATCGGTTTCCAAATGGTTACCTCAAATTTCTTTCAAAGTATCGGGATGGCAGGCAAAGCCATTTTTATGTCATTATCCCGTCAAGTGCTCTTTTTATTACCATGTTTGCTGATTCTTCCGCAAATCTTTGGGGTAAAGGGTGTTTGGTACAGTCTGCCGGCAGCCGACTTGTTGGCAAGTATTATTGCTGCATATTTGCTTATAGCACAATACAGAAAATCTAATATTAAGTAGTAAATTTGTTTACTACAAAAACAATCCTTTTATGGACGAAAAATTTGTTATAAATATAGGACGACAACTTGGAAGCGGAGGCCGGCAGATAGGAGAAAAGCTGGCTGCGCAGCTGGGCATATCTTTTTATGATAAAGAACTAATCCAAATCGCTTCGCAGGAGAGTGGATTGGGGAAAGAGTTTTTTGAAAGGGCTGATGAAAAGGTACGACACAGCATTTTCGGGGGACCGTTGAATCTTCGAGACTCTTTGGTGGACGAAATATATTCCAATTATTATCTGAGCAACGAAACATTATTTAAGATCCAAAGTGATGTCATCCGGGAATTGGCTGAACAGCAATCATGCATTTTCGTAGGACGTTGCGCTGATTATGTGCTCAAGGATCATCCCCGTTGTTTGAATGTGTTTATTAGTGCGGATATAAACGACCAGATAAAACGCATTGCCGAAATTCAACAGATAACGGAGAATAAAGCTAAAGATTTTATTGAAAAAATGGACAAGAAAAGGGAAAGATATTATAACTATTATAGCAGTAAAATTTGGGGAGATGCCAGATCGTATCATTTATGCGTCAACTCATCTGTTCTCGGAATCGATGAAACTGTAACCTTTATCCGCCAATTCGCAGAAAAAAGATTTGGATTATAGTGACGGAGTTCTCTTCTCCTGGTGCTGCCCACCTACGGATGCAACGAACGCTTATTTAGCCTCAGTAGTTACTTCTTCTCGTTCATTTATTTTTCTTAAATATTTTAATAATACTCCTTCGTTTTTCTTGTCAGTTTCGATATTAAATTCGTTTCTTAAGTCAGGATATTTTTCAAGTATTTTAATCATAGTCGGCTCTGTTAATAACATTTTCTCGCCTGTTTCCATATTATATATCAACGGAATTCTCTTAAGAGCCATTTTCGCCCCTTGAAAAGCACCACCTACAGCACCAAACAGATATCCGTATTGAGGGTCATTAAGTCCAAGTTCTTTTTGTATTTTTAGATTAACAGGAAAAGAAGGACGTAAAAAGCTATATTTTCCAGAAATCTCAACCCGGACATATCCAATCAAACCAGTAACTGACATTCCATTTAAATACAGAGTATCATTTTTATAAATTCCCCAAATTTCTCTTTTAATTATGTTTTTTGTAATCAGTTCATCGGCGCTTTCTACTTTATAATCATTACCACCCCAAGCTTTTATATCAGCAGTTGTACGTTTAAGTATTGTAAAAGAGTCCGCAAATTTAGGATTGTTATTTTTAAACTCCTCAAAGCTTGTAAAACCACCTTGTTCTGATTTTTGTCCAAAAATTGACCCTGTCAGAAAAACAAAAATAGTTAGAAGTAATAATTTTATCTGTTTAAGTCTTGCCATAGCTTGTTCATAGTCATGTTCATTCATTTTCAAATTGCTGTTTTAGAGTTATTACTATTTTGTTTTCAAAATTCTTCGTTAGGGTTATTTTCGTCTTTTTTGGTATTTAACCTTTTTTTAAAGAAGCTATGTAAATCGCAACCCGATAAAATTAGCATAACAACTATGCACACTAATGCAATTCCTGAAAAGAATCCATAATAAAAATCAGAAATGGAAGTAGGTGAAAATTGTTTAACAAGGCTGGCAGCGGAAAATATAATCAACCCCAGAATACCGATAAACACTGTCTTTTTTTTCATTTTTAGTCCACTTTATTATTTGTTTGGCTATTTCAGCAGCATATTTTTAAAGTTTCACAAACGACAACTCTGCCTGAACAGGGTAATGGTCGGACGGTAGCCTGGCTACATACTTATGCAGCGAAACCTCTTTGGGGAAATTGGCTGATTTAATCTCCTCAGAACTACTGTCTGCTTCTGAACGGTACGTATCTGTCAACACACCATAACGTATCACATGAATGCCTTTACTTATAAAAATATGATCTATCCGGCTGTCCGTTTTAAGATTTGGATTGAAATTATTGAATGTGCCATTGAGCGCATAGCGGATACCTGCCACATCATAGGAATCCTGCAATATTTCCGAGCCCGAAAACAATTTGTAACCATCGCTGGCCTGATCCATATTAAAATCGCCGGTTAGAATAAAAAGTTCACCGTTACACATAGCCTTGATTTTTTTAAGAACCAGTGCGGAACTCTCCAGCCTTGCCTTTACTCCTATGTGATCCATGTGCAGATTAAAAAACCAGAAACAATCGCCGCTCTCTATCACCTTAAACTTGCCCCAGGAGCAAATCCTAGGCAAGGCAGCATCCCAGCCCACGCTGGGTTTATCGTCGGTTTCGGATAGCCAGAAGTTACCCGATTGCAAAAGCTGTAGCTTCTCCTTATTGTAAAAAATTGGAGAGAACTCTCCGTCCCTTAGCCCATTGTTACGTCCGACACCGGTATATTCATAACCAGGCAATTGATTGAGCATATCGTTTAATTGTCCTTGAAGAACCTCCTGAGCGCCAAAAATATCAAAATCATGAAAACGGATAAGCTGTGTAATAACCGGACAGCGTTGTTTCCAGCCATTGCCCTTTGAGACATCGTCCTGGTTTTCGTACCGTATGTTGTATGTAGCTACAGTCAGATTTTGAGCAGGCAATGTAGAAAACAGAGACAAGGTTGCCAGTAGAAGGAAAGTAAATTTTTTCATGGGTTGTTACTAATTTTGTTTAATGTTGTAGTAACGGTAAATCGTTCTGCAATTCAAAGTTATAAATTTTTGAATATGTTTTGCAAAACTGAATACCTTTTCCGGACCAGCACCTAATCGAACATCCTCCCTGTAACAAAATGCAAAGGGTTGTCAATATGTATAACTCACTTAATCCCTGATACTTTAAACGTATATCTCTTCTGCAGAAAATAACTGACAAAAACAGTGAGAATTGAAATAATCATATTGGAAATTGATGGGTAAACGTTCAAGCCATCTACCAGTAACTTTAAACCAATATAATTGATAAAAAGGTTAATCAAAAACACAATTGCATACCGGAACAACTGAATGCGTCCATGCAAGTCGGAACTAGAGAATGTTACATATTTCTGCAATAAAAACCCTGAAAAAAAGACTATCGGGAATTTAATTGCCAAAGATGCTATGTGTGAACTAAGAGTTACAACTCCGAGGTTCAGCATTCTATGTTGCAGGACAAAATTGTAAATCACAAAATACAACACCCAGTCGAACACCAGGTTTGCAGCCCCTGTTACACCATAACGGAAAAACTGCAAAGTCATGTATTTGCGGCAAAGTGGATAAAAAAAGTCGATAGAAGCTCTTATGCAGCTGCTTAAATCTATTTTTGACTTACCATCAACCATATTGTAGATATATTATCTGCCAGCTTGTTTAGCCATATTCGGAGTATAACGCGGACCAGTGTTCGGAAAACGGGCAAGCAACGCTTCTATTGCCTTAATGTCTGACGATGTCAGGTTAACATCTACAGCACCGGCATTATCTTCGAGGTATTTTCTTCGTTTAGTGCCAGGAATTGGAATAATGTGGCTACCTTGAGCCAGTACCCATGCAAGCGCTAACTGAGAAGGAGAGCATTTTATATCTGAAGCCATTTCGGCAAAAGCATGTGCCAGTTTTTGATTATTTTTCCAATACTCACCGGCAAAACGAGGCAGATTATTTCTCCAATCGGTTTCGCCCAGTTTATCAATGGTATTTGTCATCAATCCCCGTGCAAGCGGGCTGAATGGAACAAAGGTTATGTCAAGCTCTTTGCAAAGTGGCAAAATTTCTTTTTCCACATCGCGTGTAAGCAGCGAATACTCACTTTGAAGGGCAGATATGGGATGCTCTGCATGTGCTTTGCGGATAGATGCCACAGAGGTTTCCGATAATCCGAGAAAGCGTACTTTTCCCTCTTTTACCAGATTGCTCATGGCGCCCACAGTCTCTTCCACCGGCACATTAGGGTCTATGCGATGTGCATAAAACAGGTCTATGGTTTCAATCTTCAACCTGCGTAAACTGGCTTCAACCGCCGTTTTTATGTAAGCCGGCGATGCATCGACATAAGGTTGGGACGGATTATTAGGATCAACCCTCATACCAAATTTTGTGGCAATAAAAACCTTATCGCGGTTAGGTACCAATACCTTGGAAATGAGCTCTTCATTGTCGCCATTACCATAAAAATCAGCGGTGTCCCAGAAGCTAATGCCCAGATCGATAGCCTTTTGTAATGTTGCCAGAGATTCTTTATCGTCTCTGACACCATAGGCATGGCTCATTGTCATACAGCCCAATCCTATGGCTGATAATTGAATTTCTGTGTTGCCTAATTTTCTGTATTTCATAATTTCCCCGGCTTGTTGTGTTATGCATTCTCTTTTAGACATAGTTTATAATTACAATGTTATGAATTATTCTATGAATATACAAAATAACGTTTCCTATGCGAGCCTCCTTAAAGAAATCCCCGATAGAACAGTGAAGTCCAGTCGTCAGTTACCTTGCTGTATTCGTAAATCCATCCCTATAGAGTTATCTGAATAATTCCTTGTATGCCTCTGCCTTCTCTTTTAGCGGCTTTGGATAGGCACGAGAGGAGGAGGGCATACGATATAGGCGGATAGACCTTTGGTTAAACAGAAAGATGACAAAAGAGCCAGGGGCAGGTATGGATAGTTGTTGATTAAACTCTTTCCCCTCTGACAGAATGGTGAGCAGAATCTCCGTGGCCTTCTGCCCTGTGGTGGCAATAGTGTTGCACTCCGGAATCCTCGCCAGAATTGCAGCTAAATCGACAGGTATAACTACCTCAAGGAATTTGTCGGAAGCGTTGTTGTTTTGCCGGATTACAGACTGTGCCGTATCATAAAGCGCAATCCCCTTCTCTTCGCAAAATTGCCGTACCAGCACCTCGTCGAACCTCCTTCCTGTAACAAAGTGTAAAGGGTTCTCAAAGAAAATCAGACCCATTATTCGCCACATATCGTTCTGGAAGTTGGGATAGAAGAAATTCATGGACCACCGGCTGCGCTGAGGAGGGAAACTGCCCAATAACAGCACTTTGGCGTGGAGAGGCAAAAAGGGTTCCAAGGGATGTGGTTCTATACAAAAATATAACATCCTGTACGCCTTAAACAGGCGCACCAATTCTTCATTGGCCCGATTATTCAGAGCTATATATTTTTGAATTTCAAATTTATTGAGGGTAGTTGAACATTCTCCGCAAATATCTACTCCAATCACTTCTTGATTCTTGAGGATAATGGAGAGTAATTTTTCAAGTGTGGCTAACGAAAGAGAACCCTGGTCCCAGTTCGTAACGGCCGATTCTGTATTTAGCACATCTTTATCGACCGATATATATACCGGACCATCCAGATGTAAATGCGCAAATTCTTTCCAGGTCTCTTCATGATTCAGTGCCTGGTCACTATAAAATATGAGCCTGTCCTGGTAGCTTGTATCCACATTTTTAATAAGCATTTCCGAAGCACCCACAATACAAACCTTCCGGATGAAAGGATTACTGTCGAGCACCTCTTTTACCCAGCATCCACACGATAACAGGTTATCGAACAGGCTGGGTTGCATATCCGGATGATGGTCGAAAACAACCAATGAGAACGGCCGTGTAATTTTATCGGTCCATAATTTGCTTAAATAGTGATAATTACCGGAATCGATGAAGTGAATTCCATCCGGACCGTATGAAGCAATTTTTTCAGTAAGTTTGTTAATGGCATCATCGTCACAATAACAATTAGTTCCAGAGATCTCCGAACAATCTATCCATTCAAAGTCTTTATTCTTCAAAAGACTCTCTTGTTCGTAGATATGAGTGAAATTCATTATTATGATAATTGGTTTCATCGTCTATCTAAATTACAAAGATCGTAAAATTTGTAATATTACGGATGCTTGAGAAGAATGATTACTATTGCCCCAATCAATGCTTTTTTAAAGTTTTCTTTGTTTTGTTTCATTGTTATTTTGGGATAGAATAGCACATATTAACAAGCGTTATTAATTTCATTTTCAATTATTTCCAGCGTTTTAAGAATCTCAGAGTTTTTATCAAATCCTAACCTTTTAAAGTCATTCCAATCCATTTCATAATCGGGTTTGAAAAGCGTTCCTGATTCCAAGTTATCTTTAAATAAGATCTGTTTTGAATTTGAAATACTACCTCTAATATTTGTGTTTGGTAAAGTAATATTTGTCGTCTCCATAAATGCATTGCCAGCTTGCCTTGAAGCAACACCAACAAGTCTTGTCCTGCCAAGTTTTTTAAGAAAGTATGAAAAATGATAAGCGGCACTAAAAGTTTGTGGGGAAGTAAGAACAAATATTTGAACATTCGTTAGAGGTTCTGTTTTTTTAATGTATTCAGCTCCAAAACCATTATATCCATTCTCAATAATCTTTTTTCTTTGTTCAAGTGTCGAATTTGTATCAAAATTACCAAAACTGTCAAAGATGTAATCACCAACTTTTAAATTACAATTATATGCCTTATTGAAATCCGCAATAAGGCTAAATCCAATCTTTTGTAAATAGAGCGGAGATATTTTCCGAATCATTTCGGCTTCAAAATCGAAGTTGAGATAATCATCCCCAAATAAAATATACAATAACGGTCTTACAATTGGAGTCATTCCACCACTATTTTCTCTCAAATCAAGAATCAGGTATTTGGAGTTTTTATTTTTCATCGCTTTTGTAAGCAGGTAAAACTGCTCATATAATGAAGGAATTTTATTAATATCGTTTTCAATGTTTCCGGATTGCTTTTCTTTTAAATAATTAAATGCCCAATTCAAATTATCCTGAATCCAATCTGTAGAGTTTTTGTAAGTATTTTCGACCACTTCACGGCTTAAAATGCTATTCCATGCCATGTAACCAATATCCTTATTTTTCCCAATCATTGACCAATCAAGTAATCCATTGTCATTTTTAAAATCAATCTTCGATTTTTCTGAGATGTAATTTACTTGTTCCCGATAAGACACTTCTGTTGAAGATGTCTTTCCCTCATTACTATTAAAAGTAAATTCCAATATCTCTGTACCAAAGAGCTTTCGTGCAAGCTGCGAATTACTAATTATCCTATTCAGGCTGTAATATTCCCCTGAAACATTTTCAGATGGTTCAAAAGCTTTAGCTCTTATTAACAATTCTGATATTGGAATTTTATTGATTCCAAGTAGCTGATTTCCTTTAAAGCCTGCATATTCCTCGGTGCTGTTTTGTACAAACATTTTATCAGTCGACACTTTGAATTTTAACGGAAGAACTTTTCTAATTTTGTTTTCATTTTTAGGGAAAAATATTGAAGTATGTCCATCATTAAGATTTGATAGAAACTGATTTAAAAGAATTACAAATTCCTCATTAGTCATTGAATTTGTAATTAATTCAGATGTTTGTATTTTTTTTCTGAAAAATTCAATAGGCCCTCCAAATCCAGAATAAGGGTCAGGATGAGTTTCAATTAATTTTTCAATCAGGTAATCAAAGTCGGCATGATACATTCCGGATTTAGACAATTCTTGACCAAATGCAATGTTGCACAGTGAAATAAATAATATTATTATGCTTTTTCTCATATATTGTATCTGTACTTTTTTTATAATGCTTGTCAATACTCGATAATATGAACCGTAGCTGTTTTCGGGGCGCCATTATTATCAAGGTACAACTGGTTTTGATTAGAAGCACCAAACCCTCGTAACCCTTTACCCCAGCTAAAAAGTGGGATAGTTTTATTTGTTTTTCGCTCAAATATACGTTAAATGATACTGAACGGGAGAACGAACTCCCTAAAAAAATTAAGTTACTAATTTTTAACATTCAGTATCATTAGCGGTAGGTTTCTTTTTCTTTCTTGATTTTATCATAATCCTGCAAAGCCAATTTAATACTTGAAATTACCAAATCGGGGTCATCTTGTTGAATGAAGTGGCCAGATTGCGAACTATAGAAATACTTACCATATTTCAACGGATTAATAAGCGCGAGCCAGCGTTTCATTTTAAGATTATTGTCAATCCTCCACATTTTTTCTCTATCATAAATCGTAGGTTCTTCATTAGAATTTGAATTGTAACCCCCGGCCTGAATAAAATGCACAGGCACATCTGGCAACTGATTACGTACACATTCTTTAAACTCGCTATTATATAAAGACCTTGAAATTTTGACTTCCTCAACATAGAAACCAGGCATTTCCTCATAAAGCTTCTCTATAAAATTATCATATGGTTTTCCAAAAATTGAATCAATCTGATGTTGAGTCAATCCTATTTCGAGATAAGGCAAATCGCCGTCCCCCTTTTTTTTAGTAAAGTCAATGGGGTCCACAAAAACAAGACCTGCAATTTCTTCCGGATACATGGAGGCAAAGCTTCTTATATAAGCTCCACCAAATGAATGAGAAACCAATAAGTAAGGTGGTTTCAATCCTTTTTGTAAAAGCATTTTTCTCAGATTATTAACAATGTGTTCTGTGGTTGGAGGAAGGCTATCGTTTTCCGATTCTCCTATTCTCGGACGATTGTATCGAAGCACTGCATATGTTTTGGAAATTTCTTCCACTACTATATCCCAACTTCCAAAACTACTTGCCATTCCATTTTCGAAAACAACCACAGGTTTATTTGCTTTATTATTTTGCATCCCGGAAGTTAATACTTCAACCTTGAATCCATTTACCGGGATTAAGTCCAGATTAGGAAAGGCTTTATTTTTATTTGCCCGAACTGCTTCAAGTAAGAGCCTCCACCTTTTATCATTATAAAGCGATATTAAATCCGGATCTGATTTTATGTGTCCCAAATTGGTATAATTCATTAATGTTGCAATATAATTTAAATTAAAGAATGCGCTGTCAGGGTTGTTTGCTAAAGCCCATGAACAAGCAGCATTATATCGTTCGTTTAACGTGGCTTTCCACCCGTTTACTTTAAATGCATTAGAATAAGTAAAAGCGGAATTCTTAAAGTCTTTCGCATTGTAAAGTGAGTCTGCGATTCTAACAAGGGCCGGATATTTTTGAGAAGTACCCTGTCCAAATAAAGAAACTGTAAAAATTACAAAACCTAAAAATAATGTTGTCGTTTTCATATGTTTCATGCTATAATAGTGGTTTCTAATCAACTTGCCGCTAACGTCTCTGCGGCTAAGCCCGTTTTAATGGGCGATGACGTTTGTTGAGCTAAATCCCATTCGGGATAATTTTTCGACGAATAAAATTAAGCATAAAAAGTGATTTGATGAACTTTACTAAGGATACTCAATGCCTTTGCTATTATGCCGCACTGTAGTTCAACACGGAGTTCAAACTGGGCACTGCGTGCCGATTAAAGTTCTATTTATTGGCTGCTGGCCTTTTTATTAATTCATAATTTGTACTTCTTCCTCCTGCTGTTTCCTTTTGCAGAATATCTTTTTTATTAAATCTTGAATATCTCTTAAATATGACCTCTTTACTGTATTCACTGGCTGCATATTTAAATAAATTCAGACCTTCTAAGTAGTACCAGCTAAATACCCCTTTTTTCAGTAACCAACCATATGTTTTTGGCTTTCTAAATGGCAACTCGAACTCCTTAGCTGCGATAAAAAATGCCAATAATGACCCAATTATAAAAATTACTATTGAAATAAACCAACCCAGATTCATACCTTCTACTGTAGCTTTGAAATAATTTCCAAAATTATTATATTTTCTGTAACTTTCATAAATTGTTTATTTTATGGCCGCCATTCTTTTTTGTCTTGCATCAAAACCCTCTTTTGGTATTTCTCATTTTTATATTGTAACACCTATTAATGATCTGCTTTCCATAACTCATCATTCATAATTGCTCCTCATATTGCTATACGATTGAATGTCAGACAGGAAAAATTAAAAAAATAGAATTTCTCAAAACATAATACTGGCGCAGGTTTTAGTGATTATTTACACTAAAAAAGATATTTATTTTTTAAATTTAGATGCGAAATTTTTGATTATTAAATATATATGTTTATTTTTACTTCCGATAGTTCATTATTTTATAACTGAAAATCATAAGTGTCCACTAAAACTCATTTAACGTTCTTTGAATATATTGAAATATAGATAATTGTAAGGTTTTCAAGCGCGCAACGATTTCAATTCTATTTTTGTCAATCAAACTAGATTGACATGC
>Ga0172381_10001094_pt1 | contig 33135 bp, 42 predicted proteins | sample Leawel6488metaG_FD_119754 | JGI IMG/M metagenome (GOLD analysis project Ga0172381, IMG submission 119754) | Leachate microbial communities from a municipal landfill in Southern Ontario, Canada - Leachate well 64-88 metaG | ecosystem: Engineered > Solid waste > Landfill > Unclassified | place... | reverse complement strand
CCAACAGTAGGTGTTGGCTTCGTGGTCAACAAAGAAAATTGGGAGGAAATACTGCCTGCAACCACGGCAGCGAGAGAGGACGGCGTGGACAACATCCGCCTGAGTGCAGTATTCCAGGACGATGGGGCGGACTACTTCCGAGATTTTGGTGAGCGGGCGACAGCACTGTGCAAGATGGCGGAGGGACTGTCTACCAACAAGTTCAAGGTCATCAATCTGTTCAACGCTCGAGTGGACGACCTGTCACAGGGCAGGCCGGATTATGAGACCTGTTGGTTCAGTCGACTCTGCACCTACATCGGTGCGGACATGAACGTCTACCGATGCTGCGTCTACTCCTACAATCACAAGGGAAAACTCGGAAGCATTCAAGACAGGTCGTTCAGAGATCTGTGGGAAGACCCAAAGACGCAGCATTCATTGATGGAGTTTGATCCTAAGACTTGCGAGCGTTGTATGTTTAACAACAAGAACCAGGCTATCCAAGCAGCAGTCGAGTCAGAAACTGTTGTCTCAGATGATCCACCAGAGCACGTGAACTTCCTATGAAAGCTGCAATTGTAGTCTTATCCACCGGAGAGTATTGGCGTGGGGCCAAGGTGCTATTCCACACGCTGCGAAAGTATGGAAACTTGCCAAGCAGTGTGACAACTATCGCAATGGGCATGAAGGAGTGTGACTTTGCAGAGGCAATACCAATCACGCAAGACTATTCTTGGGTTCCTGTCTCCCAAGTAAACTTCCCAAGAGTAGCAGAGAAGCTGTTCGCTTTGACATTGGACTATGACAGGATCATTATGCTGGACGCGGACACGATATGTCTGGGTGACTGCTCTCTGCTGTGGTCCGACTGGCTGAACCCACTGCCGTTCTACGCCGTGCGAGACGTGGCCAGCAACATCTATTACAACCAGGTAGTTGCAGAGCAGGGGCTAGACCCTAACTTGCTGTTCAACGCTGGCACTATGATATTCGATACTAGAAAGTTCCCGTTATCCAATTTCCTGCTAAGCGTAAGAAATAGAGAAATTGTCAGCTACGACGGCGGTGATCAAGGTTATTTGAATTGCTGGTTCCAGAAAACCAAAACTCCGTTCGGCTGGTTGCCGCTAGAGTACAACGCCTGCACAGATTCTCACTATCCGAGAATGGAATCAGGCACTGAGAAGATCGTCCACTTCACCGGAGCGAACGTGAAGCCGTGGAATACTAAGATTGGTGAGAGCGACAGGCGGTATCCCCTGGTAGTTCGCTGGCGACAAGAGTGGGAGGATTGTAATAGATGAAGACAACGATCATAATAACTACATACAACAGGCACTCGTTCCTCTACTACTGTCTGTCCTCCATCGCCAGGCAGGACTTGTCTGGGCTGGACTACGAGATACTGGTAGTCAACGACGGGATGCACGACGAGACGGAGAAAGTTGCTTTAGAGTCAGATGCAGCCAAGTTGTTGAACATTAGGTATATCCACACAGGTGTTCGGCACAACTTGTATTGGCGATGTATGGGATTCGCTGCCAACATCGGCATACGGCAGGCCAAAGGGGACATCATCGTCTTGTCGAACAGTGACATCTACCACATAGGAGACACGATCAGGAGCGTCATAGAGGGATGTGAGAAAGACTCGACGGCGATGAGCACCCTTAATCAAGTGTACGACGATGATGGTACGCTGATCGACTATTTGAAAAATCCTGCTGGAGACGCTAAAGATGATGAATACGCGACCGAGTTTATCTTGAACAGACTGCGTAACAGTCCAAGACCAGCAGGATTTTACCCCTGCAATCCAGACGTACCGTTCTGCCTGGCCGTCAGGAAAGAACATCTGATGAAGATCGGCGGATATGACGAGGACTTCATAGGGTGTGCGTCTGAAGACTGCGACCTGCTGGACCGGCTGAAGGCAGTTGGATGTCACTATGTCTACGCCAAACCTGGGACTGACGCCGTGCACATGTACCACGGACGCAGGAGCATCGCACAATTGAAGTCTGACCCCGGGTTTCAACACAATATCCGCTTACGAGAAGAACGAAAGAAAGTCATAGTCCGCAATGAAGGAAGGGAGTGGGGTAAGTTAGTCGACACGTCTAAGTCACAGCAGTCTTCTCCTATGTCGATGGTTTTGTGGGTGACCAGCAAGTGTAATCTAAATTGCCCATTGTGCAGTCAACGACCTGTGCGAGATAGATACCACGACTACGAGATGTCTTCCACCGAACTGGATCACTTTATCAGATCCTGCCAGGAAAGAAACATCAGGTTCACCTCAATAGAATTGACCGGCGGTGAGCCGACCCTGTGGCCCCTGTTCCCTACAGCACTAGAGAAGTTGGTGTCATCTAAGATCACAGAGCAGGTCACGTTCATCACCAACGGAAACAATCCCTCTGCTACGGCCAAATTGGCCAACCGATTTAATTTGCGATACGTCATCTCCGCCACACAGGCCACGGCGGAGCAGCAGGCCGTCCACGCGAAGGAAGGTGTTGGCATCCAGTGGAACAGTGAGCCTCACAGACACTGTCCCTCGAAGATGATCCCAGACACTCTACCCGCTCAGTGCAGCCAGCGACAACTGAGAGACGGACAGGTTTCTAGGGAGCTGCTCTACCTGGCTGGGCGGGTGTGGTACTGCTGCACCGCCGCCGCCAATGCGATGAGGCTGAGGCAAGAGGAACCGTCGCTCAGCTGCTCGTTCGAGGAAGACTTTGACTCCTACTTCTCCGACAGACGATTTGACAGGCGGATATGCTCCGTCTGCCTTAGCAACAAGAAAGTGTGGGACGTAATCTAATGGACAGAGAAATACCTGATGGCCCTGAACTTGTCATTCTACTCAGCCACGTGAACTGCAACTATAAGTGCAGATTCTGTTGTCAGAGACTGCATGAAGACAAACTACCACCTTGGCCGTTAGAACGAATAACAGACACCTGTAGTCCACTCTGGGAGACAGCTAAACTAGTCAACTTGGGAAGTACCGGTGAGATTGGGTTATGGCCCTATCTCGATGAAGCTATCGACTTCTTCTCTAAGAAAGGTATTAAAGTCTGTTTCACGAGTAACGGCAGGTATCTGAATGCTAAAAAACTTCATAGTCAACTTGTCGACAGCATCATGGTGTCATTGCATACAGTGGATGAGGACGTGTATGATAATCTGACTGGCACGAAAGGAAACCTTCCTCGTGTGATGCAAAATCTCTTGATTCTAGGTAAGCAGCCAAGGAATTACCAACTGTCAGTTTCCGTCGTGCTGACTAATCTTAACATAGGTCAGGCCCCAGACGTAGCTAGGTTCTGTAAGTTTGCTGGGGTAGACCTGCTAAAGTTGACCCCCCTAGTTGAACCTGACGGGGCAGGGTTAGTGAGATACGACGACGACTTAATCCTACAGGAGACAGAAGAAAACTCTGCCCTCCTCGAAGAGGCCAAGCAAATTATGGGTGACGGGGTAGACCAATGCCCTGCCTGTAGAACAGCGATGACCTTTGAGGAGCGTAGGAGTAGACTCGTAGAAAACATGCCTATTTGCACAGCCCCCTACGAGCAGACAGTGATCAATTACGATGGCAATGTTATCCCCTGCTGCTTCTTAGGGGGTGAGTACAGCATGGGAAATATCTTTGAAACTCCATGGAAAGACATCTGGTTTGGGGATAAGTATATGACCCTTCGCAAGTCTCATCAAGAAGGTAATAACCCCAATTGTCTCCGCCTTTGCAGGAACTGGGGTTGACATGAAGATAGCACTGATCTATCCAAACAACGACCGCATGGTCAATCGTGGCACAGGGTACATTGCCACATTGGCCGCTAAGGCTGGACATGATGTCACTCTCTATGACACTGCCTACTGCTCGGATGAAGACGTTATTCGACAAGTATCTGCGTCTCAGCCAGACCTAGTGCTGCTCTCTGTCTCGACAATGCTGTATCCTCGTGCCAAACGAATGGCAACTCAGATAAAATCTCTCTTACCTAATGTTCCTATTTTGATCGGAGGAATACATGTGACGATCACTAAAGGAAAAGTACTGCTAGATTGCCCAGCAATAGACTACGCCTGTGTGGGGGAAGGTGAAGACTTCATCTCGGAGTTCCTCTCTAAACTTCACACCAGTGACATCCGTGGTATCCAAAACCTGGCATATCGAGACGATGAAGGGCGAGTAGTCGTCAACCCTGTCAGACCCTGCACCGACCTAAACAACCTGCCTCCATTCAACTACACGTTCTGGCACCAAGAATCCATCGTCCGGCAGGGGCCAAAGCCAGGATTTACTTACGTATTCGCCACGCGGGGATGCCCCTACCGATGCACGTACTGCTGCAACTCCTGCTACCTGGATCTGTACGGGAAGAGCTACTTGCGGACACAGAATCGAGATACAATCATCTCCGAGCTGATTTCGTTGCGTGATCAGCACCACGCAGAGTTCTTCTACTTCGGCGACGAGATGATCCTGTTCGACCGTGAGTACGTTGGCCAGTTGTTCCGTCGAGTCAAGGAGGAGGTTGGATTGCCATTCGGCTGCATGACCAGGGTAGAGACCATCAATGAAAAAACTATAGACCTATTCGAAAAGACAGGATGCTGTTATGTATCAATGGGAGTGGAGTGTGGCGATGAGCAGTTTCGCAAGACAAAGTTGAATCGCCACATGACGGACGAGCAGATATACCGAGCGTTCGATCTGCTCCATACCATCCCTAGTATGTTCATCTATGCTTTCTTCATGCACGGATTCCCCTTCTCTTACGACGATCGACTGACTGAGAAGACTAATGAGATGAAGCAGCGATTAAAGCCAGACCTTGTACAAGACTCACAGTTCTATCCCTTGCTTGGAACTGAGCTGTACGACTACTGCGAGAAGAACGACCTCATCGACCATGAGAAGATGAACAGCACGGAGAACTACCTGCGAAAGTCCATCCTGAAAGAGGTGTCTTATGAAAGCTAGCATCTGCATGGCAACCTATGATCGGCCAGAAGTTCTCCGCAAGACACTGGCGTCTATTCGTTCTCAACAGGCGGACTTCGACTACGAGATCATCATCGTGGACGACGCTGGACCTCAGTCAGCTAAAGAAGTATGCCGACAGTACGCAGCGACGTACTTTCGCATAGACCGAGAGCCGAAGTATCGCAACCCTTCAGTCGCCCGCAACTTGGCTTACAAAATGGCCGTTGGGGATGTACTGATCTGCATGAGTGACGATGTGATAATGGGGGCCGGATCGCTACAAAGACTAGTGAACGAATTACAGCAAGGCGAGTTTCTATTGGCCACGGTGTGGAATGTGGACAGTGATGGCGATACGAGGGGATTAGAGGGGTGGCCGCACATACAACAACTGACTGGCCCAAAGAACATGAGACCCCTGTTCTTTCTTGGATCAATACGCCGCAAGGATATGTACGCTGTGGGTGGCTGTGACGAAGAGTTTACTGAGCCTGGTAGAGAAGATATTTGGCTTGGTGACTGCCTAATCCATGGTCTTGGGCTGAGACCAACATTTGAGGACATGCTCGGCTATCATCAGGAGCATAAAAGACCAGTCAACCTGGTGGCCTCTTATCAATCCAGCATGGAATTGTACAAACAGAAAGTATCCACTGCAAAGCAGGGGCTTACCCCCTGGAGGGGCGGAGAACCCTGGCCGTACCTACCTTGCCCCCCTGCCACGACGCCGATTCGCTCCCGGTAGCCGCTGGCAGGGGAGGCAGGTAGTCTTACGCCCATTTCTATATGCCTTTTTGGGGCCATCTGAGAGTCCTAGACCCTCCCCAGTAGTTTATTACCCCTAGGCCGTCCCAGGGCCTCAGAACGTCGCGTAGGATCTCGCGGGTTTAGGGTAGGCAGATAAACTGGGTAATCTACCTAGCCTACATACCCCTCCTCTGGGCCACCAACCTCTCGATCCTCCCCTGTTGGGTTTCCACCCCTTTCGGATAGAACCCAGAATCTTTTGGGTAACTGTAGCTCGGCGTCGGGCTGGCCCCACAGCTCTCACATGTGTTCCGAATGCCGCGATCTGGCTGCACACGGCCACAGAAGGCACAGCGAACCAGCCTAATTTCAGGTATCTTGGGCATGATCTAATCCTCGTACCTAAGGCAGACTGGTAGAAATGGAACTGGATGCTCTGTACTCGTCATGAACTGATATTTGACAGTCACTGTCTTACCCATCAATTTACTGCGATGCTTCCAGGCCCAGGCTTTCTCCTCAAGAGTGCCTGGGGCAGTCGCTCGGAATATATTACCTTCATGGGAAAACACAAATGTCGCGCATCCCTCGAATCTGCCCTTGCCCTGCTCTACCCCGATGATGGAGAACTCCCTATCGAGAAATGTCTTGACCTTCAGTAAGCTGACAGAACGCTTGCCAGCCTCATAAGGTGTACTACCCTGACGAAGCATGGCCCCCTCAAATCCCTGCTCCAGACAGACTACCTGGTACTTGGTTACTTCCGAAGAACAAGACACCCTAAGAGTCTCTGCCAGGTGGACTGAGCGAGAATACTGCCCAAACTTTTCTTGGAGGTCTACCAGTCTATCCGCGAATGGCAGGCGTAGGAGTTGGTCGTAAATACGAATCTCAACGTTGAATGACATCTCCTGCTTCTTAGAGATGAGTGACCTCAACTTGTTGAGTGGAACTCCATGAATGTACAGTTCTCCGTCGAACACGTCGCCAACAGACATGATCTTCAGCAGTGAGGAGTTTATGTGGGGTGTCGAGGTCACGATCTTTCCCTTGCGGGTTTTCAGCACGACCTCCTTGTTGCTAATCTTCTCCGCTAGGCACCTATTTCCGTCAAACTTTGGCTGCACGAAAGCTGTTGACCAGTCGACCTTGTCTGAATAGTCCTCGTAGATCTTCGCCAGCATCGGGGCAGCATCCCTCTTGCCGCTGGACTCTTCGACGGTCAGTCCATAGTGCTCCCTGTCTATTTGGTGCTGCCACATCTGCTGAGCCTTCAGTCTGGCCTGCTCCAGAGGGCTGGTCGCGTTCGACTTTCCGACATTACACCCTGACAGTATCTTCTCCTCAGAAATCTGCATCTTCCCACCAGTCAGTCCGTAGACAGTCCTGACCAGCGGTGGATTACCTGGGACGACAAGTACAGTCCACTCCTGGGACTTACCATTGACTGTTCTCTTGTAGAGAGTTTGTAGATTCATTGCATTTCCTAACCTAATACGATGGCCAATGTAAATACCAGGAATGCTAACGCAACTCCAAATACCAAACAGGAACCATATTCTTTCGAATCGTTTGTCATTGTAATCACCTCCTCTCAGGATACATAGATGAGTTCATTCTTAGCACGAGTGATCGCCACATACAGAATGTTCAGTTCACCCTCTTTTTCCCAGGGCAGCTTCGCCATCGGGTGGGGCATCGGAGACTCCTTCGGCGTCAAGATGAAAATTCGATCTGCCTCCAGTCCTTTCGCCTTGTGTACGCTGCTGAGCCTTATGCCTGCACTGGACTTGTCGTCCGTGAACACCTGCTCGATCTTCCTGATCACATCCTCTACACGATTGGCTCCTTCAGTAAAGCACATCAGGCAGTCTCGCCTGTCCTGCAGGTTGACGAGTCGCTGCTCGCTCGGGTTTCGCTTCTCCCTCTCCTTTCGCTGTTCCGCATACAGCCAGTCGTCGAGCCGTCGGTGCAGGGACATCATCTCCACCGAGTCGGTCGCTGGCCTTCCTGTCCTCGCGTTCTCCTCAGGCTCCAGGTAGTCGGCGGAGGGGGCGTAACCCTTCATCACCTTCTGCACCGTCTTGATTAGTCCGGCCCCCACGTCTCTGCCTTGTATGTTGGCCTTTCTGCCGGCACGGATGAATCGGAAGCACTCGCTGACCAGAGGAGCGTTGCATCGACAGAGGATCATGTCGCCGTCTTGAACGGTCAATCGGTAGTTAGTGGGTCGATTGAGATCCCCTTTCTCTCCACAACCATTCAGCGCCATCCGGCTGATCTTGCCTTCGGGATTCGTCTCGAACGCCTCAAAATCAGGAACGATCTTCCTGGCCTCAGCGACGATAGCCTTTCCGCAGCGGCGTGTAACAGTCAGAGGCAGGTGGAGACAGCCCCTCTCCGTAGATGCTAGTTCCTTCTCCATTCTTGCCATGCTTTGAGCGTCTGCCCCTGCAAAACCATAGATCGCCTGTTTCGGATCGCCACAACAAATCAGTCTTTTCCCGGCCTTTTTAGCCAAGGCATGATTACATCTGTTGCAATCTTGAAACTCATCAATAAGCAGTATGTCATACTTGTAAACATTTAGGTCAAGCACCACCGGAATCCAGATCATGTCGTTGAAGTCGATGCATCCATCATGAGCCACGTCCTTACATCGCTCCAACACACGGGGCACCAGGTCGAAGATTTCAGTTGCATGGCCATTAGTGTCCACGTCATAGTAGGAAGCCAACTGCTCAAGATTCATCTCGAATGCCTGATCGTAACCAGCTGTAGCAGTACCAACGCCATCGAGAGTGAGGTTCATCTTGCATAATCCGACTAACTCCTCCGTGGCCTTGATCACCTCTGGCTTGGTGCGACGGAGTTCTCGGATGTCCTTCTCCAGCAGTTCGCTGATGATGTCTTGTACTCGGAAGCTGTTGACCTGTACTCGACCAAATGCTTTTTGCACAGCCTTGAACCCAAGCGAGTGCATAGTCATCGCGTCGCAACCAGCAGGAACACGAGACTGAAGCTCTGTTGCGACGCTTTTATTAAAAGCAACAAAACAAATGGTTTGTACTTTCCCTTTGCTCAGTTCCATCGATTCCCACACTTTGGCTTGTTGCGGGCTGGGAATCAACGCGGTGGGTAGTCCCTTTACTCTCTTTAGCCCCTCGATTAGTGTGGTAGTTTTTCCTGTCCCAGCTCTGGCCTCGATGATCAGGTGGGGTGCATTATCCGCACCAGTGTCTTTTGATGCCTTCAGCCGATCAGCCAACTTTTGTACTGTCGGCAAAACGCTCGGCCTCTCTTGCGAGGTTATCCCAGAATCTTTGGATGTTTCGCTCACTGACTTGGTAGGGTTTGATGGCTGCTCGGCACCCTTTCGTCGGCATGTCGGACACTCGCCATTCTTTAGCTTATCAGAATCAAACAGTAAATTACACACTGAACATCGTTTGCGTCTCATCTAACTTGCTCCTAGAATACGGTTTTGATCTTTTGTAATTTCATTCTAATACCTAGGCACATTACTTCCCACAGAACGTCTTGCATGGTTTACTCGTAATATGTTCCGCCCATTGCTCCACGAACTTTGACTAGGCCGAGGGAGTCCATCACGTCATCCATCGCATGACGACGTTGAGCGGCCTTCTTGCGGCTGATCTTCTTCCGCTCACAATCCTGGCAGAGGTTCTCACCGTCCTTCGTACAGATCTCAGTACCACACTTTGAGCAAACTTTCATTTCACGCTCCTTACTTCTATAGACTTGAACTCGCTGACGCAAAGTTGACGCTGCGAAACTTCCTCTATGGCTAATCGCCTGGCTGTGACTTCACTATTGGCTGTGGCCAAAGTGCTGAACTTGAACTCCTCTTCTCCTACGCGAGAGTCCATTGGCCTGACCAGTACATCCATGTAATACTTCTGCATGTCAAACTCCTTTAATTGAAAGTAACTATCAGTATCTTGCCTGTTAGAGACTATTATAAATAGGGCGGAATAAAAAGTAAACCCCTGTCTGAAAAGATTTTCAAAGTCAAGTTGTAACTTATTGATAGATAAGAGGTTAGGTCTATTTATAATAGAAGCCCCATCCTACGGGCATGGGGCTAGAACAAGGTCAGATTTTGACTTTTTGCTAAGTAGGTTGCTCCTGGCGAAGGTCTTTCAACCACGCTGTTCGTGAGGTTCCGCAACCTTGGAATCCCTGACCAACTCGGAGCGTCACGGTGTTCTTGTCGATGCCCGTGATCTTGCCCTTCCAGTGCTCACCCACTTTGTTGTATACCCAGGCATTATTGCCTACTTGGAAGGAAATGTCTTTGCCTTCTACCTTAACTTTGGCGGCAGTGGTTGTCTTGGCAGGTTCGGTGAGGCACAGGTCGGCGTAGAGAACCTCCCACTGTGCCCCCTTGGCGTCCTGCACCGTGACACGGCACTGCTCATCGTCACAGTCCCAGGGGTCTTCGACCAACTGTCCAAGAAAAGTTTCGCCGTCGGGTTCCTTAATCAAAGCCACGTCTCCCTTCGCCCATCGTGTACTAGCCCTGCTAGGCTTGGTAAACTTTGCAACCTTAGGTTTTGGCTTTACAGGCCCTTCTTCCTTCTTCAGTTGATCGACTGCCTTGGTCTTTAGGGACTTGGCTGTCTTCTCGATCGACTCTTGGGTTGGGTCAGACATCTTCATCGACTCCTCGTCGCCCTGCTCAGGGTCGCCAAGGTCAATACCGCCGACTGAAGGCTGCTCGATCAGGTGTCGATTGCCATCTGGATCTGTCTCGTACTGGAGCAGTAGAGATTTCTCCGTCAGCGGAGATTTATCAGAGAACGCCAACCAGGCGTTTGATAAGATGGCCCACCGCTCAGCATTAGACAGGTTTCCCTGCTCGATAGAGGCGGCCATCACAGCCCTAACGGCGGATACCTCTTTCCCGCCTGCGGCCAACAGCACGACGAACGAGCTTGCGTCGTTCCACCGCGACCAGTCGAGCGAGGACTCGTCCGGATGGACGGAGCTGCGATATTCCTCTGGGTCAGTGTTCGAGCTGCCCATCAAGAACATCAATGCGGCCAGGTATCCGGGGCTGGTGTATCGGGCTAGCTGGTGCTCGTCGCCGTCCTCCTCGTGTACATGCTTCACGGCGTCCAACAGCTTCGGGTGTCTGGCCAGGAAGTCGAGTGCCTCGGCATGCGTAAATCTTGGGGCGAAAGCGTCGTATTTGGCTCCGGTTCTGAGCCACATCAGCCGAATAGCGTACTCCGTCATTTTGGCGACCCTGCGGCGTTCTCCTGGCGTAAGGGAGGCAAAGTAGTCGCTGCGGTAGAGCACGTCCGCCAGGCTGCGTGGCTTGCATGTGTCCATCGTGTTGACCGTGGTGTCGTCCTCGTTGACTCCGCTGACCACCACCTTCTCGATGACAGGCGGTGTCGGCCAGTACTCGGCGAACCTGTCCTTGTCCGCCTGCCACTCACGGTCAGCCAACACCAGGGCGATAAGCGTATGCTGCCCGTTGAGCAACAACCCAGTCTGCCCCACGATGATTGGCTCGCCATTCAGCAGCCACTTCCGACGAAGCATCTCCTGCTTCAGCGTCTGCACGACTGCCGTATATATAGGACGGTTCGTGACGTTGTTGTTGAGGCGGACGCGGATCTTGGCGAGGGAGTATATCTCCCTGACGTAATTACCTCCACCTTCTGCGACATCCTCCCATCCCAACAGCTGCTTGGCGTCCTCTGCTGTGATGGCCGTCTCCCCGCGACACACGTCTGCGGTGATCTCGGGGTACACCACCTCGCGATCCCTGGCGACCTCAGCCACAGACTTCTCCCTTGGCTTCGGTTCTTTCTTCTTGCTCTTCAACTTAGGCATTGACTCATTCCTTGATCAAGAGTTACTCTCCCGGCGATACGTTCGCCGTATAAGACGACTATTATAAATAGGTAAACGTAAAAGTAAATAGCCCCCAGTAAATACAACCTAAATTGGTTGTCATTTTTCACTGCCTTAATTTACCTAACCCCTTACTACATATAATTTTACATCTATATTCTATATTAAATATATAAAATATAAATAGACTCTCGCGTAAGCCATTATAATCGGTTTTAGATTTAGAGTTTTTCCGCGAGGTAGGCGATACGCCATCCTGAGTGGCGTCCGACGAAAACCCGGTCGTAAAAACGGCAGTCGTTGAAGTAGTTTATAATTGGTGGCGTCGTTAATTTATCCAGGAGACCTATTGATGAAGAAAAAAGAAGTTGTCCGTTACCCTTGGAAAAAGTGGCTTGCTAAACGAGGCGAGTCTAAATTCACTCGTGGCAAAGACTATGGATGTGAACCGTACTGCATGGCGCAGCAGTTCAGGAACGCTGCTCAAAAATTGGGAGTATCCCTAAGTATCCACATCACCGGGAAGACGCTGACAGTCGTCAACCGTGGGAGGACCCACTGATGCCTTTGATCAGTTCAAGAGAATCTAAAGTCTACATGGGTGTAGACCCAGGTAAAAGTGGGGGCATTGCCTTATTATTTAGTGATCGTGGAAATATCGTTAAGGTGATCGCTATTCACATGCCTGACACGCCGAAAGATGTATTCGAGTGGATCAGGAATGCCGCTGTGATAGATGCAAAAAATCTATTGGGATTTGAAGGGTGCGTGGCTATCATTGAACAGGTTGGTGGGTACCAACCAAGTAAGAAGAACGGTGATGGATTTGTAGCTGGCAGCAGCGCAATGTTCAACTTCGGAAAAGGGCTCGGCCATCTGGAGATGGCGTTGCTAGCTTGTGGTATTCCTACTGAATCTGTACCGCCAAGAAAGTGGCAGAAAGCGTTGGGTATCTCTAGTAGGAAGAATACAGAGACAAAGACGCAGTGGAAGAACAGGTTAAAATCAGTTGCACAACGTTTGTTTCCTTCCGAGAAAGTTACGCTGGCAACAGCAGACGCCCTGCTGATTGCCACCTACTGTAAGAGAAAACATGAGGGTACATTAAATGGCTGACATATCACCACAACAAGACGACTGCGACAACAACCCGCTGCACGTGGTGTTCCTGGACGGTAACTCGCACCTAACCTGTCTCCTGCTGGAGGAGAAGGACGGTATGATGATCTACCGAAAGCACGCCGGTGCGTGGTGGTACTGGCGTGACGCCACCAAGGAAGAGGTGATCGGCATTCTAGCAGCAACAGGAAACGACTGATGAGCATCGTAACACACACGCAGTATGAGAAGCATAGGCAGAAGTGGATCGACTGCCAGGAATGTCTTCTATGTAAGTGTCGGACCAATGTCGTAATCGCTAGAGGTAAAATACCTGCTGATATTCTGTTTGTTGGCGAAGCTCCTGGTGACAGCGAGGATGTAGTTGGCAAACCGTTCGTTGGGCCTGCAGGAAGATTGCTAGACCATATCATCAAGCAATCGTTGGATGGGCAGTACGACTATGCCATGACCAACACCGTTTGTTGTATTCCTAAAAACGTTGGCAATGCGAAGGGTGAACCCCCTAAAGAGGCGATACTGGCCTGCCGCCCAAGATTATTGGAGTTCATCGAGATATGCCAGCCGAAGTTGATCGTCACCGTCGGGTTGCTGTCGTCGAAGTTCCTTCCTGCACTAGACGATATTCACAAGATCGGAATTACCCACCCAGCAGCAATCCTTCGCATGGATGCAAGCCAACAGTCACTTGCCATCAAGCGGTGCATCGTGGCCGTCGAGGATGCGGCGGCAGCATATTTATAGTAGGTTATAATAGGTTATAATAGGTTATAATAGGTTATAATAGGTCTGCCGCTGCGGGACTGGCCGTAGTCCGATTGCCCTTAGGGAAGTGCGACGCACTTGCCAATCCTGCAGCATTTTTAGAAGGATCAACAATGCCAAAGTTACTCATGAAGAAAACGTCATTCAAGGACAAGATTTGGGGCGGGCCGGAAGACTCAGGGCCGAAGGGCGGAGTCACCCAGTCATTGCTGTCCCGATGGTTGTGCTGTCGTGAGCGGTTCAGACTGAGGGTGGTCGAAGGATTGGCCCCCGTCGACGCATTTAATCATCGTATAGAGTATGGCCAACTTTGGCATACGTGCGAGGAGGCGCACGCAAAACAAGTTCCTTGGAATCCTCCCTTGGCACTCTACGTCAAACAGCTGTGCCAGCGATACCCACTCCAGCAGGAACAGATCGTCGGATGGTATGACGTGTGCCGCACGCAGTTCCCCCTGTACGTTCAGTACTGGTCAAAGCATTCTGACGTAAAGGACAGGACACCATTGCTACAAGAGCAGGTGTTCCATGTTCCATATAAGTTGCCCTCCGGCAGGACGGTGTACCTGCGAGGCAAGTTCGACAGCGTGGACTTGATCGGCAAGGGTAAGAACGCTGCCATATACCTTCAGGAGAACAAGTCCAAGGGCGACATCGACGAGCAACAGTTGAAGAGACAACTAGGGTTTGACTTGCAGACATTCATGTATTTGATCGCGTTGAGTATATTTCATGCGTCTGACAATAAGTGCAAGATTCCAGTTGACACCAGATACAAGATCGCTGGGATCAGATACAACGTGGTGCGACGCCCGCTGAGCGGTGGCAAGGGTTCGATCCGCAAACATCAACCTACCAAGTCTAACCCTGCCGGAGAGACGGACGCGGAGTTCTACGCTCGGCTGGCAGAGGTTATAATGGAAGACCCTGGCTACTTCTTCATGCGGTGGAAGGTGGAGGTGTCGCAGCAGGACATTGAGAGGTTTAAGCACGAGTTCTTCGACAACGCCCTGGAGGAACTGTGCAATTGGTGGCACTGGGTGGACAGTCCAGAGGGTCGCAAGAATCCATTCGCTGACCCAATACACTATCGACTTCCATACGGAGTGTACAATCCATTACTGGAAGGTGGTTCCACCGAGGTCGATGAGTTCTTGTCATCGAAAAGCGAGCTGGGGCTGACTAGAAACAATCAATTGTTCAGGGAGTTGGCATGATGCCGAAGATACCAAAAAAGAAAAAGGCAAGTAAGTCAACCCCCAAAATGAGTGCAAAGGACTTCGCTGATAATCTACTGCGAATCAACAATCTGCTCATTGTGGTCCGTAGTGAGCTAACCAAGATGTGGACAGAGTTGTACACTCGTGGATTATCGGACTGTGGGCCCTTGTCAGAGGATGATTCAGACATTCCCTTTTAGAAAGTTAATTATGCCAAAAGTTACGAAGCAATCCACCAAGAAAACGGCCAAGTCAAGCGGCGGGGTGTTGGACAACGTGGTACCGATCGAGGACATGGCCAGTACAGGCGTGAAAATGTGCCTGTATGGCAGGGGAAAGACAGGCAAGACCAGTCTGGCATGTACTTTCCCAAAACCACTGCTACTATTGGGCACGGAGGACGGGACGAAGTCAGTCAGGTCGTGCAAGGGAGTAGATTTTCTGCGATTATCAGCCAGCAGTCAGGTAGATGAGGTTGCCTCTGCGATAGCCGACACCTATAAGACTGTGGTGCTGGACACGGCAGGCGGTCTACAGGATATGATTATGAAAGAAATTCTCGGACTGGACGATCTGCCGGTTGAGAAGTCTTGGGGAATGGCCGGACGTGAGCAGTGGCAAAGCTGCGGCGTGCAGACCAAGGAACGACTACGGGCACTGCTCGATCTGGCGGACACGTCGGGCGTCAACGTAGTTATAATAGCTCATGAACGAAACTTCAACGACGAGGGTGGGAGCGAGCTTATCTTCCCAACAGTAGGAGTTGCACTGACCCCCTCGACGGCGGGATGGCTCAATGGAGCTTGCGACTACTTGTGTCAGACATTCCTACGGGAACAGACAACTACAAAGGCAGTAAAGGTAGCAGGCAAGGAAGGGGCCACAATGACACAACGGACTGGTAGAGTAGAATATGCACTACGGGTAGGACCACACCCAATTTATATGACTGGATTTAGACGGGTTCACGTCGAAGGAGAAGTGATGCCTGACGTACTGGTGAACCCAACGTACGAGAAGATCAAAGAACTGATTGACCAATAACCAACTTCGTTATGGAGACGTAAAATGGACGCTAATCAAAAAAAGTACGCAATGAAGAGAATTGCAGACCAACTGAGTTTACGGTTGACGCTGCTTAGAGAAAAATGCATGACAGTTCCTAAGAAACTCACAGATGATGAAAAATTGTCCTTGATTAGAAATCAAGATGTTAGTTTGTACCGAACAGCCAAACTTACTGATACAATTGATGATGCATTTGATTTTCGTTACCGTAACCCAGAACCGGAGTTGGACAGAAAGTCATACGAGTCACAAGAGAGGGTACTGAGAAATACTGCTTCTTTTACACAGGACGCAGTGATGCTCGGCGATGAGAAGGAGGCGATGAAACTCATCAAAGAGTTCTGTGGCAACTAGTCAGGGGGTTAGCAAGATGCTTGTGTTGAGCAGAAAGAAGAATGAATCAATCGTGATCAATGATCATATCACTGTCACGATAGTTGAGATTCGTGGAGATAAATGTAGGATTGGAGTTGAAGCACCTAAGGAAGTGCCTGTACATCGTCGCGAGGTATTTGATGCCATTCATCGAGGGGAGGTGCCAGCCAAAGCAAAATAATGCTGTTGTTCTAGTTTTATCAAACCATCTATTCAGGAGAAAAGAGCTATGCCAGCTCAGAGTAAGAAGAGCAGCCTCGCTGCCCGACTGGGTGACAAGGCGAGACAGGCGTTTGAAGAGAAGAAGTCTGAGGCCCCAGAGTTTGACACCCAGGCTGGATTGCCAGCGGGCATCGAGGGTGGCATCGCGAAGTTGGTGGAGTGCAAGTTCACGCAGATCGCGGCTGGGAAGGCCAACGCCGGCAAGGACATGTTCTACGCAGCAGGCGTAGTAGTCAGCCCCACAGAAGTAAATGGGGTCAACATCGTCGGCTTGCGAACTCAGATCAGTGAGCCGCTGTACGACACGCCAACCCGCAGCCGAAAGACCGTCGGAGACCACGTGGAGTGGGTGCAGAACGAGCTGAAGAAACTCGGCATCGACATGTCCGAAATGTCCATCGACGACCTCGAGGACGTGGCGGCAACGCTAAAGGAGCAGGGGCCGTACTTCCGCTTCCGCACCTGGTCAGGAAGCAAAACGGAGATCGAGAGTCGAGGAGGCAAGTTCTTCGTCGGGACAAAGGGGCCATATGCCACGGAGGCCCAGGCGAAGACGGCTAACCCATTCGCCGGCAAAGAGCCGATGGTCAGCCACGTGTGGAACGGTGCCTGCGAATACGTCGCGGACGAGGAGGACGCGGGAGTGCTAGACGAGACGCCCACTACTCCATCCAAAGCACTAGCAAAGTCTGCTAAAGTGACTAAGAATCCTGAACCTGCCGAGGAACTCGAAGAGTCTGAAGAAGACTTGGATGAGTTGGCCTCCTTAGCCGACAACAAGAAGTCTCCTGACGAGGATTCTGCCATTCGGCTAACGGAGTTGGCCAAGGAGGCTGGCGTCGACGAGGACGTGATCAACGCCGCAGACAGTTGGGCGTCGGTCGTGGAGATGATCCGCAGCAGTGGAGACCCTGCCGAGGAAGAACCTGAGGAAGAGGCAGCTGATGACTGGAAGCCTGAGAAGGGAGAAGTCTACCCCTATAAGGCTCCAGGCAAGAAGAAGGCTGTGGATCACGAGGTGATCGCGGTGTTCGAGACTCGCGAGACGGTCAACCTCAAGAATCTCGACGACGAGAAGATCTACAAGTCCGTGCCTTGGGACAAGTTGGAGCGGGACTAAGTATCTGCTGGATCTACTCGACGTTCACATCTTGTCAAAAGCAGTAGGAGTGGTTGGTTGAGAGTTGACGTGATGGCTGGCTAGTTGTGGTCAACACCTGCACAATTCCATTGAGTGAGTCGTGCAGAGGAATCCAGTCAAGTCCAACCCTCCTGCTGCTATTTCTTTTCCTCTTTACCAAGGAGTGAAGTTATGTCGGGAATCAAGGAAACGCGGAAGAAGTTGCAGCGAACCGTGCTGAGCATCGTGAGCTGTGAGAAGGCGGAGTCGGCCTTGCACGAGCTGACGCTGCTGAAGCAGACGGTGGACAGCCAGGTTGAGCTGTTGAGTGCCAAGTTGAACACGCTGGAGGAGTGTGACGATGCCGCCGATACCGAAGAGAAAGTCCATCAAGGAAACTATCCAGTCAACGAATCAGAGGTGTTCAAAGCTGCCAAAGAGGGGTTCAACACTATCTACGGATGACGTATGCATTGCCTGTGGAGGCTCTGGCATGGCTAGCAACGGAAGTAAGTGTGCCCCCTGCCGTGGCAGTGGCACTAAGCATTGGCCTGTGGTGCTAGAGTGGATGGCGGGTGGTTATGCTAAAAAGTAGTCTTGCGGACAGGCTGAAATCATCTATCTCTGTTACTGCTAAGGTATTGTGGACAAGAAGACCAGAGATTCTACTCTGTCCACAGATACCAAAGCCAATGCACCAGCTTGCTCCTCGCGTCATATTGGGGCAGCGTTGGTGGGATGAGACCAGGCAGGCAGCCTACGTTAGTGCCAACCATCATTGCATCGCCTGTGGAGATTATTACCCATCCCATCTGGAAGCACACGAGGTGTACTCAATAGACTACCTAGCAGGTAGAATGACGTACATAGAAACTGTCCCATTATGTCATCTATGCCACTGCTACATCCACATTGGTAGGCTTCAAGCACTACTAAACAAGGGCGAAGTCAGCCAAGATAAGTTCACTCATGTGTTATTACATGGAGACCAAGTTCTACTTAATGCAAAATTAAAGAGAGCTGAACTTTATGAGGGGCCATTCGCAGATTGGAATAAGTGGCGTCTGGTACTGAACGGTAAGGAGTACAAACCAGTATTCAAAACATATAAAGCGTGGTGCAAACACTTTGGAGTCAAGGATGCCTAGGATACCAAATAAGAAATTGACAATGCTCAGTCTCGATACAGAAACCACTGGATTGGATCTACATCACGGGGCGAGGCCATTTCTAGTAACATTTTGCGACGACTTGGGAGTCAACCTATGGTACGAGTGGAGCGTGGATCCGTTAACCCGCAACGTGACTATACGCGACGTGCAGGATCTGTTCAACATACAGAAGCTTATCGACAATGCTGACATTCTCATCCTTCAGAATGCAAAGTTCGACTACGCTGGGCTAAGGCTTTTATTCCAAGATCACGGATTAGAGTTACACTGGGACTGGGGCAAGGTTAAGGACACGCTGCTGGCAGGGCACCTATTAGCCAGCAACCATCCACACGACTTGACCAGCATGGCTATGGAGTATCTATCAGCCGACGTGCAACCATACGAGGACGGGATGGAGGAGGCTGTCAAGGAGGCTAAACAGTTAGTGCAACAGGCATCCAGTAAGTCTAAAAAAGAGATTGTAGGGCAAGGACACTTATTCGAGGATGGCAGTATTGATCAGTGGAGGGTGGCGAAGAAAGGGTTGCCCGAGATGCCCTCTGCCAAGGAAAAAGTGTGGAAGTACGATTGCTGGTTGCCTAAGCAACTGGCAGAGGAGCTGAATTACCCTGCAGACCATCCGTGGAGGACGGTGACGGCGGAGTACGCCAACAGTGACAGCACGACGACTCTTGCTCTGTGGAAGAGACAGGAGAAATTAATCAAGGAGCGTGGATTACAGAAGATATACGACGCTAGAATGAAATTACCTGCTGCAATCTCAGCAACTGAGTGGAAAGGCATGACGGTCAGCAAGAGTCGGTTCGAGGAGTTGTACAATCGATTGGTAGAGGAGGCTGATGATCTACACCAAAGATGTCTTAGGTTAGCAGACCACGAGATAGAGTCTTTGCCAGTAAATGGATGCAGCAACTCCTTGAAGCACGTGTTGTTCGAAAAGTTCAAGTTGACGTCCCCGAAGAAGACTCCTAAGGGAATGCCCTCGACGGACAAGTTTGTGTTGGACCATTGGCTGGCTACTCTGCCACAGAGGTCTCGCCCTTTGTTGTTTGTGCAGAGCCTACGAGGGTATCGTAGAAGGAAGACTGCCATTGGATATCTTGAGAGCTACCGTAAATACTGGTTGCCTACAGATGATCCAGATACAATGGTCATCTATAGCTCGCTGAATCCAACAGGAACAGACACGTTACGGTTCAGCAGTGAAAACCCAAACGAGCAGCAAATCAGCAAGCAGGAAGACGTGAACCTACGGTACATTTTCGGCCCTGGGCCTGGGCGGGAGTGGTGGGCATTAGACTATGAGAACATTGAGCTAAGAATACCTGCCTATGAGTCTAATGAGAAAGTGATGATTGATCTGTTTGAGAAGCCAAATGATCCTCCCTACTTTGGCAGTTATCATCTAATGAATGCCAGCATTATTTATCCTGACTTATTCTGGCCTTTGGCAGAAAAGAAGGGTGAATTCAAACAACGATATGCCTCTACATGGTATCAATGGTGTAAGAACTTTGGGTTTGCTTGTCAATATGGAGCTGTTATAGGCAGCGGAACAGCTGATCGAGCAGCCCATAAACCTGGTGCTCAAGATTTAGTGGCAGCCCGGCTAACAGAGCATAGTAAGCTGACAAAAAGAATGACAGATCAAGCCAATAAGCAGGGATATGTTGAAACACTACCAGATAAGACAGTGGATCCTAAGAAAGGTTATCCACTGCTTTGCACACGTAGTAGGTGGGGTGGTGTAACTCCAACGGTGCCACTGAGCTACCATGTGCAAGGTACAGCGATGTGGTGCACAATGAAGGCAATGATCAGAGTAAGCAACTATTTTGGTGAGTTGAATAGCCAGCCAAATTCACTTGGATACTATATGGTATCTCAAATTCATGATGAGATTGTGATTGATTTACCATCTGGAGGAAAATCTAATCTACCTATAGTTAGCAAAGTTAAGGAATTGATGGAGCAGTCTGGAGATGATATAGGTGTTCCACTGCGAGCAAGCATTAGTTATCATCCAAGTAACTGGGCTGTTACAGAGAGTATATAATAGATGTATGGCTAGTCTCGCTACCGAACGTCGGAACCTTGACTGGCTGCCATATATCTATTATCGAGGCTACTACAAGGAGTGGATCTATGGTTGGTCAAGTTTTTGGCCAGTTGCTAGTCTTGTCTCTAGCGAAAACTGGTCCAAGAGGAAACAGTTGGCTTTGCCTTTGTCAACGATGCAAAAATACTAGGGTGCTTAGTGCATCTCAACTGAAAGAATACAAAACTTGTGGTTGTGGTCCACAAAAATCCATGTTGAGACAGCCAGTTCCTAGGTATTTGCGACGTAAGTATCCATTAACAGTTAAGTCTTGGGAGGCAATGCTAGCAAGATGTCACTATAGCAAAACCAAACAAAACTGCTACAAGGGTATTGAAATCTGTGATGAATGGTTTTCTTTTGATGTTTTCTTGAATGACATGGGTCCAAGACCATCTATTCTATATTCAATCGACCGTAAAAATTCAAAGGGTGGATACTGTAAAAGCAACTGTCAGTGGATCACTAAGAGAGAAAACAGTGCAAAAGTTGATCGCACCTGTTCTCCTGAAAGAAGAAAGAAGATAAGTCAGGGTGTTAAATTGGCCCACAGTAAGGGATTGATTCTTACAACTGAAGCAAGACTTAAGATAGGACTTGGAGGATCTAAAAGACGTGGCAGACATTTACAACAATGCTCTAAGTGTGGCAAAAAGAGCTATTTAGCAATCTGCCAAAGGTGCCGGGGACAAAACCATGAAGATTGCTGAGGTTAAAAAACTTTCTACTATGGAACGGATGCTGTATTGGATACAAGAGAGGCATCAAATACATCTGCGACGACAATCTAGACAGTCTAAACCATGGACTGATGATGAGGTGATGCAGTCGTATTTCTTCACTAATCCGTATCGTGAAAATGATAAAACCACAGTGTGGTTTCGTGAGAAAATTCGAGAGCCATTGCGAAATAATCCATCTGTGCTGATGGCCACTATAATATTCCGATGGTTTAACTACATACCAACTGGCGAATTGCTACTAGAGAACGATCTACTTGAACAGTGGGACTCAAAACGAGCTTCCTCTGTACTACAATCCTTTGCCAATAGACACGGCAAGGTTTTCACAGGAGCGTATGTTGTAAATGCTAGACATGGTAAACGAGATGCTCCGCATAGAACCAAAATAGATGTAGTGTGTGAAAGAATTGACGCTGTGTGGATAGACCGAAAAGCACTATTACGAGATGCTAAACGATGGAGCATGTTGGAACAGGCCCAGCGTCGATTGCAAGTCTATTCGGGATTAGATGGAGGAGGATTTGCAGCCTATGAAATTGTTTCTGACTTAAGACACACCTATCTATTAGATCATGCTTCTGATATTAACACATGGTGCAATCCTGGAGCGGGGGCTGTACGTGGAATGAATCGTTTACTACAACGACCCCAAAATCCAAGAGTGACTGACTGGGATGTACAGTCTCAAAAAATCCTGGGGTACATGCAACAACATCTACATGGCATGCCACAATTTGAAATGAGAGAAGTCGAGCATTCATTGTGTGAGTTTTTCAAGTACGAAAAAGCATTGTTTGGATTAGGAAGATTGAAGAGAAGGTACAAAGGAAAATAAACATGGATATTTTTGTTGTGTCTCGCAGTCGGTGGGACAAGTCTGATACACTAGAGAGGTTAGGAGACTATTCCAAGTGTTGTACACTAATCGTTCCTAACAAACAGGTATCTAGATATAGAGGATTATCTGCTCAATACAATTGCCATCTTCTTGGCTGTCCACATGATGGCATTTCTCTTACAAGAAAGTTTTGCGGTACTCTTTGTAAGTCTGGTAAATTTCTCATGCTGGATGATGACCTGAAGTTCTATTGCCGCGTTGCTAAGAATGACTGGCATTTGAAATATCCAGATGACATAGGTAGATCAGTCGGGGAGATGCTTACTCTGGTTGAAAAGAAACTTGATCACTATGCTCATGTAGCAATCAGTGCAAGAGAAGGAAATAACAGGCTGCCATTTTGTGGTGTAGACTGTCATCGTCCTCTTCGGGCGTTAGCCTATCGTAAGAAGGAATTCTTGTCTGTAATTCACGGTAGGGTGCAGATAATGGAGGATTTTGATGTATCTTTGCAATTGCTCAAAAGGGGATACAAAAATCATGTTATCGCATGCTGGGCCCAAGGCCAAATTGAAACACAGATGACTGGTGGATGCTCTGACTATCGCACACACAAACTCCATGAAGACAATGTGCGAAAGTTTGCTGCTCTACACAATGGGTTTGTGAGATTGAGACAAAAGACAAATAAGAGTGGTGGAGAGTTTGGTAAGCGATTAGAGGCTACAATTTATTGGCAGCGGGCGTGGCAGTCAAGCCAAAAGAAAACCCCAGGTAATTTGCCTGGGGTCGTCTAGATCGCTTAGGTGTTAGTGCTACTTGCTCTGCTGAGCCTTCAGTTCGGCAGCTGGGTCACACTTCTGCCCCTTGGCCGTCAGATAGAAAGCGTAACCACGAATGTCTTCAGCAGCAGCGATTCCCGTCAGTCCGGAGATTTTGGCATGGTAGCAGTAGTGACGCACATCATGGGGCGTGAGATCAGATTTTTCGGCGATGTCTTTTGCCGAACGAGCAGCGCCGGCACCGAATGCCTTCAATGCTTTCAGTGCTTTGATCACGGCAACCTTCTTCTCGTTCCACGGAACATCATGACTCTTTTCCATGCCGTACTCAGCGGCAACATCCTTCTTGGCCTTTGGGGCGGCCTTCTTAGACTCCTTCTTGGGTTTGGCCAGAGCCTTGACTACCTTTTTGACAGTCTTCTTGGCTACAACCTTAGCAGGAGCTTTTGGCTCGACGGCTGTGGTGACGGGGGTTTCGACAACTTCACTCTTGGTAATTTCGGGACACATAGCGTTTTCGCTCCTATGGACTTTTGGATTGCGACCTTTGTTAAACAGAGAGACATACAACCTACGAGCACTGAACTCATCCTTCATCCGCCGAAAGCATCTTATGCCTTTGCGGCCATCGTAAGAGATAGTCAGTGGGGTTGGTTGATGATCTGCTGGAAACATTGGAAGCAACCACTCATCTTGCATCGGGCAAGTTCCGACTGACTGATATATTCAGTCAACACCATCATTATAAATAGCATCGTCAGAAAAGTAAATAGATTTTGGTCTATTTTCAAAGATTTTTCAAGAATAGTTGTAACTCAGTATCCCACAACACTTTAGGATAAGGAAATATCATGCACTTTCACTTCAGAAACGTCAATTTTGCTTTTCGTGGTCTGCTGGAGGCGATCGAATACCCCAGGAACGTCCCTCAGGGTTTGGTAACTCGTCATGTTTCTAGCCGAGCTGGCGATGTAAAAATGGTGGATGAACCAGTCCTTGTGACTTTTACCAATCCGTTGGAACGAGTTTTGTTTAACCAATCTCGGGATGCCAACCCGTTCTTCCATCTATTTGAATCACTGTGGATGTTGGCAGGGCGTAACGATGTTGCACCACTACTCAAGTACAACAGCAAGATTGGGGATGTGGCCAGCGATGATGGACAGACTTTCAATGGAGCCTATGGCTATCGCTGGCGTAATCATAGATCAGACATCTCTAGTCCTATTTTGAATATAGCTTTGCGTGGGCCACACTACACTAAGACAACTGATCAACTCAAGATCGTTATTGATCAGCTCAAGCGAAAACCGGAGTCGCGCCGGGTTGTCCTACAAATGTGGAATGTGGAAGACGATCTACTGAAGATTGATGAAACAAAAGACGTCTGCTGTAATACCAATGCTTACTTCAGTGTTCGTCAATATGGTCCGGAATCTAGTGTTGCTTGTGTCAAACCTGGCTATTTGGATATGACGGTTTGCAATCGCAGCAACGATCTTATCTGGGGAATGTTGGGAGCGAATGTGGTGCACTTCAGTTTTCTACAGGAATATCTTGCTGCTTGTATTGGTGTAAGCGTCGGAGTGTACAATCAGTTCACCAACAACTTACACGTCTACATAGAGAGATACAAACCAGAGGAATGGTTAGCAGATCAAACACCCATTAAGTATGAATCTAACTGGGCAAGCATACCATTGGTTCAATATCAAGACGTGTTTGATCAAGAGGTTGTGGAGTTTATTGACAACCAAGATTGGACTAGAAATTGGAAGGAACCATTCTTGGACAAGGTGGCTGCCCCTATGTGTTGGGCGTTTGACCTACACAAGCGAAGAGAGTATTCGTCTGCTCTATCTGCTATTGATCTAGTAGCAGCAGATGACTGGCGGATTGCTGGATACAATTGGATCAAACGACGTCAGATAGCTTGGGAGAAGAATCATGTATCTTCCAGTGAGGAATAAAAAGGATTTCGTAGTTAGATACGAAGCCGGTGAATTCGGAAACCACTCTCCAACATGGAATAATTGGATTGAATGGCAATCTGATCATGGAGAAAGATTTGGTAAGTTATTCCATATCCGCAATAGAGTTGCTGGCGGAAAGACTTGGTATAACGTGCATTGGTTGGCTCTAGGAGTTAAATGGTTAGAGGCTTGCCACGAATGTGGGTCTTCAAATCTTTACATCTCTGCAATGGCTCCAACTGAACAGACGTTGTTTCAAGGTGAAGTGATGCGAGGGATTTGGGGTTTAGAACTGACGTACACCACTATTGCTAAACCAATGCGAGACGCCCTTAGAGAATGTACTAAGACAGCAAGGGGTATAATAGCTAATCTACTTATTGAACACTATCTTGATGCCAACAGTTACAACTGGCTGCGAGTGTTGCTGTGTAGGTACAAAGATCACGTGGTTGAGTTCAGCTGCTACAATACTCAGTGGGGAACTTTACCTGGCTACAACACAGTTTTTTGGGAAGTGAGAGGTGGGTACTGATGCAAGAGCAAATACACCAAGTGTTCCAGAAGTGTGGCAACTTGTGGAGCAGAGACAAGATTTTGTTGAAGATAACAGAGGAACTGGGTGAGTTGGTTCAAGCATTCCGTAAGGGGAGCAATGAATCACAACTCCACGAGTTTGGTGATTTACTATTTTCACTGTTAGCTCTGGCAGAGCGAGAGGGGATTGATTCTGACGTTCATCTCGATAAGGCAATTGGTAGATTTGTGCAGTATGTGGAAACAAACTTTCATCCCTTGGTTGGTAGCTATAACCAACGATGTACTGCTTGCCAAAAGCCAATCCACAAGACAAACACCATTGGCTTGTGTGCTGAGTGCTACTCTACTCGTAGAGCATTGGCAGGCAATATGAATGAACCTTCTATTGGAGAATCTGATGCCCAAGGTTGAATCTAATATACCTGCTAACCTACGTCCCTATCTGTTCCATGGAGTGAACCTTCAATGGGATGATAAAGTTGCTACAGGAGACTGCCCGTGGTGCGGGAGGGAAGGCAAGTTCTCAGTGGATGTGGAGACTGGACTGTGGCGGTGCTACGTCTGTGGCGAGGGGACGGACAAGGGTGGGGGCAATGCCTACACATTCCTCCGCAAGCTGTGGGAGATGGCAGACAAGGGCACGACGGACTACTCAGGGCTGGCGGAAGACAGACGACTGCTGCCTGACACGTTGGTACACTGGGAGCTGGCCGTCTCGCCGTTGACGGGCGATTGGCTGGTGCCTGGTCACAATACGGACGGGAAGTTGTGCCAGCTGTATCGCAAGGTGGTCGGCGCAGACCGCAGTCGACTGCTGCCCACGTCGGGACTGGGGCACCAGATACATGGCATGCCGACATACCACGGTGACCTGGGCACCGTCTACGTGTGTGAGGGGCCGTGGGACGGGATGGCACTGTGGGAGGCTATGGGACGATGTAAGCGAACGGAGGACGGATTGGCACAGACGGCCAACCTGGGGCACAGCCTGCTGGCAGAGGCCAACGTGCTGGCAGTGCCTGGCTGCTCCACGTTCCTGGAGGCGTGGCTGCCTCTGTTCCAGGGCAAGCAAGTGGTGCTGATGTACGACAACGATCACTGGCACAAGAACCCAGCGACGGGCAAGTTATCTGCCCCCGCGGGTTGGGCAGGAATGAGGAGGGTTGCGGGCCTGCTCAACGGAGTCGCCGACAGCGTGAAGATACTCCGGTGGGGAGGGGAGGAGGACCATGACGCATCGCTGCCGCCCGGCTACGACGTGCGGGATCTGTTGACGACAGGCGACGGCAGCTCGCAGGACAGGTTGTCTCGCCTGCTGTCCCTGGTCGGCGATACGCCCAAAGAGTGGAGCAAGGGGAAGAAGATCGTTTCGGGCAAGGGTCGCGAGGCCCCTGAGTGCCTGCCGTGCGGAAACTACCAGAAGATGATCACAGCCTGGCGGAAGGCACTGCGGTGGACGGACGGACTGGACAGGGCGTTGTCTTGCATGCTGGCCTCGGTCGCCTCGACGCAGATGGTGGGAGATCAGCTCTGGCTCAAAGTTGTGGGGCCAGCAGCCTGTGGAAAGAGCACGCTGTGCGAGGCAGTCAGCATGAATCACAAGTACGTGCTGGCAAAGAGCACCATACGTGGGTTCCACAGCGGGTTCAAAGAGCAAGGAGGGGGCAAGGATGAGGACAACTCGCTGGTCAGCCTGCTGCCAGGCAAGACTCTGGTGACGAAGGATGGGGACACGCTGCTGCAGAGTCCAAACTTGTCACAGATCCTCAGTGAGGGCAGGGACGTGTACGACGGGGTTTCACGGACGCACTACCGCAATGCGATGAGTAAGGACTACGATAATCTTCGCATTACTTGGATACTGTGTGGCACCAGTTCCTTGCGTCAGATTGACTCCTCAGAACTCGGCGAGAGGTTCCTAGACGTGGTGATTATGGATGGTATTGATGACGACCTGGAGGATGAGATACTCAACCGAGTGGTGCACCGGGCAGCGAGGGACGTGGCGACGGAGTCCGGCACGGAGATGACAGGGCAGAACTCTAAGGAGATGACATTGGCGATGCAGTTGACAGGAGGGTATGTTGACTGGTTAAGGAAGAACGCACCAGACAAGTTGGCTTCGATTGACTACTCTCCAGCAGTGCGAAGAAAGTTGACTAGGCTCGGTAAGTTTGTGGCACACATGAGGGCTAGGCCAAGTCTCAAGCAGGAGGAGATTGCCGAGCGAGAATTCGCCACCCGGTTGGTAAGTCAGCTCACGAGATTGGCAGGATGTTTGGCTCTCGTATTGAATAGGACAGAAGTGGACGAGGAGGTGATGCGTCGCGTGCAGCAGGTGGCGATGGACACGAGCCGTGGCAGGACGTTGTCCATCGTGGAGCACGTCTATGCCTCAGAGGTCGGGCTGGAGTCCAAGACATTAGCGATGCTGGCAGGCCAGACGGAGGATAAAACCCGTCTGTTGTTGAGATTCCTGCGGGCCATTCAGGTAGTTGAGAATTATCAGCCAGTAAGCGAGAAGGGGACGAAGGGCAGGGTGCACTGGCGTCTCACGGACAGGATGCACAGGCTGTACGCAGAGGTGGTGGATTTTTCGTAAGTCGCTGCCCTATATATACTTACATACTTCATATACTATATAGTATATTTAGTAGTAGGGTCTCCCGTAGGTTATTATAATCTATTTTTAGACTACGTAAATAGGTAGACGAATAAAAGAATCCCCATAGGTATTAGGTAAGGTATAATAGTTGCTAAAGGAGTGAGCGATGACGAAACAAGATTTATCTGAAGTTGCTAACCAAATAATCGCCGCTTTTGCCCTGCCGAAGTCCAGTGAAGAGGCGAAGGCAAGGGGGATTGTGGCGGACGCATACGAAAAGATCAAAGCGACCGAGTTGTCCAAATACATCCGCAACGGCGGTGTTGTCGCCTACGTCTCGGATTATAACCATCGCGTCGAGTCGTCGTTTGATGCGATCTTTACTATCAACGCTCTTGCCGACGCTGGCCTTCTCAATGTTCCACGGCAGGCGAAGGAGTTGACGGATGAAGAAATCTTAGAAAAAGCAGCACCAATATGGGATAAGCGGCAAATTGTCACACTTGTTCGCTGGGCACAAGAGCAGTGGTATCCCGACTTCGCTGCGATGCAAAAGCGAGCCGAGGAAGCGGAAATCCGTGAAAATGATGCTGACCAACGTTTCTCTGAAATGAACACGCCGACTGGCCGAGAGGTTGAGTTACGGTTGGAGCTTGCAGAAGTAAAAGCCAACATGCAAAAACAATTGACGAGCTTGGCGAGTCTCTCGCGAACTACGACAAAACAAACGCGGACTTAATGAAGCGGAACGAAGAGTTGGAGGCTGACGTGAAGTTTGGTCCGCAGCCGATGCCGAGCGACGAAGAGATAGCAATTGCGTGGCGTTCTCTCCCGTTAAAATACCATAACACCCAATTGGAAAGCGATGTTGCCAAAACTGTCCGTAGATTTATGCAATTATATCGTGGCATGGTTGGGCCGAGTGCGAAAGAAGTGCTGCGCCTGGCTAAACAAGTGCCAGATCAAGACTGGGAAGCTAAAGACTTTTTGGCTTGGTATGACTCCAAGTTCCAATCTCGTGCCTCCGTCGAAAAACCACTGCGAGAGGAGATCGAGAAACTTCGCACTGCCATTCGCCATTATGGCTTACAGATCATGCAAACTTCCGGCGATTGGTCGTTGCATTCAACTGGCGAAGAGGAGCAAAGGCAGCAGGAGAACGAGAATGAGGAATATGAGAAAAGACGGCATCACTAATCTATATGAAGTGATTGGATAATCAAAGATAATGAAGAAAAGTAGATCATTGACTGAACGAGAAGAGCGATTTGTTGTTGAGTACGCAACTAGTGGTAATGGTAAACAAGCAGCGTTGAATGCTGGGTACAGTTCAAAGATCGCAGCGGTGATGGCATGCCGTATTTTGAAGAAGAAAGAGGTGATTGCTGTTCTGAACAAGATCAAAACGAAAGATCTAAAGAAGCTGGAGTTGACTCGCGAAAACGTGCTGATGGAACTGGCCAAGGGATTGTTCCGAGACCCTGTCGGATTAGAGAACAGCGAAGGTTTTATCGTCACCAGCCTGAAGGATATACCACAAGAGTTGCGCACGATCATCGACGGATTCAAGGTGACACAACAATTGGATGAGGATGGCAGTCCTATCAGCCAGAAGATAGAGGTGAAGCTGGTGCCTAAGGCATCTGTCATCGACATGGGTATGAAGCACCTGGGGGCTTACGCGGCGGAGAAGCAGGAGCAAAAGGTGAGCGTGGACTGGGACTCGTTGTTCGGCCGTCCCGTTATAATAGACGAGGCTGAGAACGCAATCAAACAGATAGAAGATAAGAATAAGGAGTAAGCAATGCGAGTCGAATGTGAGGTATACTATCCTGATACTGGTGAAAGGTTTATGAGGGTAATTGACTGGGATGATTTTGACCAGCGATCTGAGTTTGCTAAGAAGGCAGATAAAGCAATACGCAATGGTGGCATTGTAACTACCAGAAAGGAATAAGTTTGAAGTAGTGGTGGCTGCCAAAATCTTCAATCTTTAAGAGGTGTTTTATGAGTAACGTAATTTCAGAGTTTGACAGTAATTTAGAGACTCACTTGCAAGAAAAAGCTGACTACCTACGCACGCATCAGTTTGCGATAGCGACTGGTGTCCATGTAGTGTTTGGCAAGTTGAATGAGTTGGCTCGATTCAAGTCACGCGAGAGTCGTAACAAGCAGTCTAGCACTTGGGCTTTTAGCACCAAGGAAATATCCGACCTGGACCAAATGGTTCAGATGGGGTATAAAGTTTGGGTGATCACCTCTGAGGATGGGAGGTGGCACAATTGGAAGTACATTCGTACTCGGTTAGACCTTAACCGAGCGGGTAGTGATCAATTTGTGAGAGTTTCTTTGTAATTTAACTTCGTGGCAGCCACCACTACTCTAAACTTAATTAGGAGAAGTAAAAATGATTAAGTTCTTCAAGATGTTGAACGGAGAAGAAATAGTCGCAGAGACTGAGAATCAAGATGAAGGTGATTGGCGGGAGCAGTTGGTGATGCATCAACCCTACCGACATGTGGTGACAGATCGGGGATGTATGGTGGTTCCCTATCCCTGTGATAGTATTGCAGTGTCTGTGAACCACATCCTGTTCACAGGTAATGCTAATGCGGAACTGTCTACGGCATACCAACAGGCAACTGGAGGTATAATAACCCCGCCGAGAGGAATCCAATTACCCAACTGAAGGAGAGGTATTATGAGCGAAGCAGACGACGGCGTGTTGCCAACTGTTCCAGAACTACCCGGCCCACCTGATGATCCCGACGATGATTGGGATGATGAAGACGACTCGGACTTGGAAGACTGGGACGACGACTCATGGCCTGATGATGACGACGAGGATTGGGACTGATGGAAGGTAAAGTAGTTGATCCGCTGAAGTTTGCTGCGTTCAACTGGCCTGATGTCAAGTTCTACAGTCAGCAGCGAGACATCATCTATTCTGTTGTGGAGAATCGTGAGACGGTGGTGGTCGCTGCAAATAAAATGGGGAAAGATTTTGTCGCAGCATTTATCATTCTCTGGTTTTTCTTGACCAGAGAACCTTGTCGTGTAGTTACAACGAGTGTTGCAGAAAAGCACCTGAACATTCTCTTGGATGAGATGGATGAGTTTATCCAATCGTCGCGTTATCCCCTCTCCCATAAGAAGGGTGGGAATCTTATCGTGAACCGCCGGAGTTTTGAGATCAGGAGACTGATAAACGGGGAGGCCAGCAGCAAGAGTTCTATCACGGGGCAGGTGGCTTCCAAGGGAGAAAAACTTCAGGGGGCACACTTAGATCAGTCAAACGGCCCTAAGACGATGTTTGTCAGTGATGAGGCTAGCGGAGTTCCGCAATCCTACTATACGATGGCGGACACTTGGGCACATCGCTTATTGATATTCGGCAATGCCTGGCCTTGTGAGAACTTTTTCAAGTACGCCGTGAAAGGCAACCCCAAGACCAGAGACCCTGGAGGAGACTTAGAATGGGCATGAAATCAGTTTCTGAAAATCGGATAGGAAAACAGTACGGTGCTTGGGTAGTTCTATGCAAGGAGGACGGGGAGCATTTTACATGCAAATGTTCTAATTGTGGTAAAGTTAAAACTGTGACCAGAGTTTGTTTAATTCGTAATAAACAATTGGGGGCAACGGGTTGTAGGAATTGTCGATGTGGTAGGGGAGTAAAAAGAAAATCTGTGGGGGATAGACTACAGTGTACTGCCTGCCTTAGATTACTTCCCATGTCAGAATTTCACACGAGGTCTAAAAATACAACACATAAAAAAGATTCTTACTGTCGAGAATGTAAAAGAGACAAAAAACTACGCTGGGATTACAACATATCTTCTGCTCAATATAACAATTTAGCTGCTAAGGTAAAGTTTCAGTGTTGCATTTGTGAACGTAAACTAAAATTGGTGGTTGATCATAATCATAAAACTGGACTTGTTCGAGGTCTTTTATGTCCCACGTGTAATTCTGGGTTAGGTTTTTTTAAGGAGGATATTATAATGTTACAAAGGGCTATTCAGTATTTACAGGAGGGAAATATAGAAACTTCATTACAAAAGTTGTGTACAAAGGAGACTTAGCGTGGGCGTAACCTACATGGTGGATATGCAGGTAACTCCTGCGAAAAGTAAGATTTGGGTATCACGTGTCGAGAGTTGTTGGAGATGGTGGAATCCATTGACATGGTTTTCTAAGAAGTGGAAAGTCATCTGTCGGCAAGTTGAGTGTATAGAAGACTTATCGATGGAGGAGACTTAAGGTGAAAGCTGAATAAATGTTGACAGGACTGAAACGTAAAGTAATACGGATCAAGGCAGAGGATAGCCCTAATGTCAGGCTAGCCCTAGCAGAGATTGCTGCTGGGCTAGAGCCGAGCGGTAGGGTATTGATCCCTGGTGTCAAGCAATACTGGGAGTACGTCAACAACCGCCGTGACTGGGACGACCACCAGCAGTGCGTCTCACTGGATGCCGACTGGTATCAGGGGCAGGACGTATTGATGTACCCACCTGAGTGGCTCAACAGGGCAGAGCGTCTAGCAGAACAGCTCAGGGGTAAGGTGAGGATAGCCAAGGCTATCGGGGTGGACACTGGCGAAGGTGCAGCGGAGACCTCGCTGGCGGCGGTGGATGAATTGGGGTTGGTAGAATTACAGGCCAGGAAGACAAAGGACACGAGCGAGATACCTGGCTGGGTACTGGCATTTGCTAGATCACACGGTGTTCCTCCTGAGAAGATCATGTTCGACCAAGGAGGAGGTGGACTCGAGCATGCTTGGCTACTTCGCCGACAAGGATATAATGTGCAGACGGTGGCGTTTGGTGCTACGGTGTCTGCTCCCATCAAGCCAAGAGGGGTGATACCCGT
>Ga0172381_10001093_pt1 | contig 33152 bp, 31 predicted proteins | sample Leawel6488metaG_FD_119754 | JGI IMG/M metagenome (GOLD analysis project Ga0172381, IMG submission 119754) | Leachate microbial communities from a municipal landfill in Southern Ontario, Canada - Leachate well 64-88 metaG | ecosystem: Engineered > Solid waste > Landfill > Unclassified | place... | reverse complement strand
TGGGGCGCGTTCGGTTTTTGGCTTTTTAATAATTATGCGGCTCTGCTCGCCAAACCGATCGGCCTGCTTTTTTTCTGGAAGAAGTTTGATCCGCTTATTTTTATATTTTTAGCTTCGCTCTGGTTTGATATGTTTTTAATTTACCGCCGGAGCCAGGAAAGGGCGGCGCGTAAAAAAATAAATTTTCGTCTTTTTGATAATAAAAAGAAACCGGGGCGCGGCGCCAAGAAATACGACGTTGTTGTCGCTTATGCGCCGGCTAGCCTCCGGGCTATTGAAGACGCTTATCTTCTGGCCTTGAAATTGCGCCATGGCCAAGTCGAGATTATCCATCTTTTCCGCGTTCTGCTGCGCGCCCGGGATATTCAGAATCTTTTTATTAGGCTTGATGTCGATGCTAAAAAATTAGTGGAACTACTTGATCGCCGCTTGTTGAAGCTGGAGAATAAGGATAAAGGCCGGACTATTTTAGCGCCGGCGTTACAGGAAACTCTAGTTGCGGCTTTCGTCGATGCTTATGAACTAAAACAAGATAGCGTCGATTTATTGAATATCGTTAAATTCTGTTATGAACGCGATCCCGGGTTGGCGGAAATATTGTATGAACTGGAAATTGATAGGGATAAGATTGCCAATACCGTCGCTTGGTTCCGCGTCAATCAGCGGATGCTGGCGAATTATCATAGTTACCGCCATTCGGCCGGTTTCAAGCCGGGAAGCAATATGAACCGGGCTTATACGGCGATAGCGACGCCGACTTTGGATCATTTTTCCCATGACTTAACTATCCAGGCAAAATACGGCGCGCTTGATATTTGTGTCGGCCGGGACAAGGAAATAAACGATATTTTTGAAGCTTTTACCGGCGACCATAACGGCGTTTTGCTGGTCGGTCAAGTCGGCGTCGGAAAAACTACGGTTATCGGCGGTTTGGCGCAATTGATGGTCGCGGAAAATGTTCCGGAATTTTTAAAAGACAAGCGTTTAGTTGAGCTCGACGCTTCGCGGTTGGTCGCTGGTGCCGATGCTGCCGTTGCAGAAGAACGATTACTAAATTGTTTAAATGAAATTAACCGATCCGGAAATATTATTTTATATATTGATAACTTGGAAAATCTTATCGGCATTAGCGCTGGGAGCCAGGAAAGTTTGGATTTGTCCGAAGTCTTATCGGAATCAATCAGCCGCCGGAATATTTATTGCTTGGCCTCAGCTACTACGGAAAATTATTCGCGGCATATTGAGAGCAAGGCAATCGGCAACGTTATGACTACTATCCCGATTAAAGAGCCGGAGACTAACCTCGCTATCCAAATATTAGAAAGCAAAGTTGGATTTTTGGAAGCTAAATATGATGTCTATATCGTTTATAGCGCCATCGAGCAAGCCGTCACCATGTCTTCCCGTTATCTGCATGATAAATTCTTGCCGCTGAAAGCGATGGATTTGCTGGAAAAAGCGGCGATACTCAGTTCGCGCAAAACGGCCGACGGATCAAAATCTTCTTTCTGCGGCCACGAGGAAGTGGCACGGGCCGTCAGCGAATTAACCGGTATCCCGGTCAGTAAAATAACCGTTTCCGAAAGAGAAAAATTATTGAATTTGGAAAATGAAATTCATCAGCGCTTAGTCGATCAGGTTGAAGCGGTCAGCGCCGTTTCCGCCAGCTTGCGTCGCGCCCGGGCGGAAATGAAAGACAGTAAGCGGCCGATTGCCAGCTTCCTGTTCTTGGGACCGACTGGCGTCGGTAAAACGGAATTGGCCAAATCGGTCAGTCAGATATATTTCGGCGATGAAGATTATCTAATCCGTTTGGATATGAGCGAATACCAGACGGCCGACAGCGTTCGCAAGATGATCGGCGATGTTGATGGGACTTTGGGATATTTAACAGAGGCGGTGCGCAAGAAGCCATTTGCCCTCGTTTTGTTGGATGAAATTGAAAAAGCTAATCCGGATATCCTTAATCTTTTTCTGCAGCTGTTAGACGACGGCCGCTTGACCGACGGGCAGGGCCGAACTATCAGTTTTGCCGAGTCTATTATTATCGCGACTTCCAATATCGGCGCCGTGGCTATCCAAGACGGAATAAAAGCGCAGACGCCGCTGGCAATAATCAAGCAAGATTTAATTGATAATCAGCTTAATAAATATCTGCGGCCGGAACTTATTAATCGCTTTGACGGGATTATCGTTTTTAAGCCTCTAAGCGAAGAAGATATTGTGTCTATCGCCACTTTGATGCTTAAGAAAATCAAAAAAAATTTAGAGCCGAAAGGCATCGGCCTGAAGGCCGATAAAGACGGGGTTGTAAAATTGGCTCATGAAGGCTATGACCCGAAATTCGGCGCCCGCCCGCTCCGCCGCTTGCTCCAAGATAAAATTGAGGATATTATCGCCAATAAGATCTTGGCCGGAGAATTAAAACGCCGCGATACCATTATTATTAACAGCCGTGCGGAAATAGAAGTGGAGAAGGCGGCCGAATTGTAGACTATGTTTTATTTTTATATTTTTATTTTGGCGCTTGTTTTAACGGCCATCTTGACTTTACTAGTCAAGAAGGTCGCTTTTTATTTTCAGATAGTTGATTTGCCGGATAAGCAGGCCGGCGGGCGGAAGATCCATACCCGGCCGATACCGCTCTTAGGCGGCTTGGCGATTTTTGTTGTTTATTTTTTAATTTTATTTTGGCAGAAAGATTATTTTTTATCCGGCGACTTGGAATTGTCCCATCTCTTAGGCTTCTTTGCTGGGGCGCTGCTGTTAATGATCGGCGGCGCGCTGGATGATAAATATAATTTGCGGCCGAGCCGGCAAATAATTTTCCCGCTCTTGGCGATTGCGGCTTTAATCTTGGGGGGCGTCGAGATAACTAAAATAACCAATCCTTTCGGTTCCTATTTTGATTTGAATACTCTGGCTTTTTTGTCGCCTTTACTAATCGGCTTGTGGCTCTTAGGCATGATGTATACGACGAAACTACTAGACGGCGTCGACGGCTTAGTTACCGGAGTCAGCGGGATTGGCGGATTAGTTATTTTTTTATTTACGATGACGACTCGCTATTACCAGCCCGATATCGCTTTTGCCGCTATTCTGCTAGCCGGGGCTTGTGCTGGATTTCTTATTTTAAATTGGCATCCGGCCAAAATTTTTTTAGGGGAGGGAGGTTCTTTGCTCTTGGGCTACATCTTGGGAGTCCTGGCCATAATTTCCGGAGGGAAGATCGCGATCGCTTTATTGGTTATGGGCATTCCTATTCTTGACGTCGCTTGGACGATTATCCGCCGTTTGCTGCAAGGCAAGAATCCGTTTAAGTTCGCCGATCAGAAGCATCTGCACCACCGCTTGCTGGCGCTGGGAATCGGCCAGCGGAAAACAGTTTTAATATTTTATGTCTTGTCTCTTATTTTTGGCGTAAGCGGGTTATTCTTGCAGAGCCGCGGAAAATTTTGGGCGCTGATCGGCTTGATCGGCTTAATGCTGCTATTGATTATTATTTTCTGGCTGGCCGACCGGCGGACTAAAAAAATATGAAGAAGCTGCTGTTACAAATCTGTTGCGCTCCTTGCGGCACTTATATCAGCCGCGAACGCCTGGCGCCGCATTATGAGCTGACTTGGTATTTTTGTAATCCCAATCTCGTTTCCCAAGAAGAATATGACAAGCGCTTGGCGATGGTGAAATTAATGGCGGAAAAGTTTAATTTTCCTTTAATTATTGAACCTTATGATCACGAACCGTGGCGAAAGATAGCCTGTGAACGGCCGGACGATCCGGAGCGGGGCGAACGCTGCCGTTTTTGTTATCGCGACCGTTTGGCGCGGACGGCCGAATTGGCGAAGAAAAAGGGTTTTGATATTTTTGGCACCACGCTTCTCGTCAGCCCTTATAAGGATGCCGCGGCTATCCGGGCAATCGGTAAAGAATTGGAAGAAGCCGACGGGGTCGCTTTTTTAGATATGGATTTTCAGGCGGATGACGGCTATCGCCGTAGTCAAGAATTAGCCAAAGAGCTCGGGCTTTATCGGCAGAAGTTTTGCGGCTGTGAATATTCCTTAAATCAAAGTTCGCAAAATAAGCAGGCGGGAAATATTTTATGAATTTAAAAACTGTAAAATCATTTTTTTTCTTTTTGCCGGCGGTGGCCGCGGTGTTTTTTTTATTTTTAAGCGCGGCCGCCAACGCGTCCGATTTTTTTGTTGATTCCGACGGCGACGGTTACGGTGATACTCAGGAAATCGCCAGCGGCTATTCGCCGGTCAATCCGCAGAATATTAAAATAGAGAAGAGCGATATGGATGCCGATGGGCTGAGCGATTATTGGGAGTTGATTTTTAAAACCGATCTCCTTAACGCCGATTCGGATAATGACGGTTTCCCTGACGGGCAAGAAATAGATTTTGCTTATAATCCTTTATCCGGTTCCAAAGAAAAATTATCGGCTAGTGTTGAGATTAATCTTCAAGACCAGAAGCTCCGTTATTTGGTCGGCGGCCAGGTTTGGAAAGAGTTTTCTGTCTCGAGCGGCAAAGCGAGTATGCCGACTCCGACCGGCACTTATAAAATTATTAATAAAGTTCAGAAAGCTTGGTCAAAAGCTTACGGCCTCTGGATGCCGTATTGGCTTGGTTTGGATAAAGGACAATTCGGAATTCATGAATTGCCGGTTTGGCCGAGCGGTTATCGCGAAGGCGCCGCCCATCTTGGCGTGCCGGTTTCCCATGGCTGCGTCCGTCTCGGCGTCGGACCGGCTCAATATATATATGAAAGGCTGAGCGTCGGCGCAACCGTGACAATAAAATAATATTCCGGCCTATTCTCCCCCGTGTTTTGTTTTTCTGGTGCCTAAATGATATAATTATCTTAGTTCGGGCAGCGATAATTTTTTTGCTTTATGTCAAAAAAAACTTTTTTATTATTTTTTACTTTATTGTTTTTAACTGTTGCGCTGAGCGCTTGTTCCTTTCCTTGGGATAAGGAAAAAACGTCCGTTGCCGAGATTTCTCCGGAAGCGACGGAGGCAGCGACAACCACCGCCAGTGTAACCGCGGAGGCGACAGGAAAACTTAAAAAATTTAATAATTACGATGAGCTGGCTATTTTTTTGGCGGCTTATAATAATCCGGCCTCGGCGGCGGCTAAAGTTTCTGCCAAGCTTTTAGAATCTACGGCCTCGGCCGCCGGGGTGGTTAATAGCAGTGCGGTTAAACCTAATAATTCTTTTGATTATTCCATAATTGATAATCAAGCGGCGGGAGTTGATCAGGCGGATATTATAAAAACAGACGGACGCTATATTTATGCTTTAGTTAAAAACGATTTATCGATTATCGACGCCAACGCGGCCGCTAGCGCTGAAGTTTTGAGCAAGATCACTTTTAAATCGCGGCCGTCCGGTATCTTTATCAGCGGAAATTATTTAGCCGTTTTCGGCGAGGATACGAATATCGCCTCGCAGAGCATTTATGATAGTTTCCGGCGCCGTAATACTTATACTTTTTTAAAAGTCTTTGATGTCAGCAACCCGGCTAGCCCGAAACAGACTCGCGATTTAGATTTTGAAGGCTATTATCGCGACGCCCGTTTAGTCGGCGATTATGTTTATTTTGTTACCGACACTTACAGTAATTATATCGCCGGCGAACCGCTTTTGCCGCGGGTTATCGAGAGCGGGCAAGTATTGCCGGAAAGATGCTCGGCCAGCGGCGGTAAATGTTTCGCTCCTGAAGTTTATTATTTTGATATTTCTTACGATTCTTATAGTTTTGTTAATCTGGCGGCGGTAAATATTAAAAATAATTCGGAAGCGGTTAGCGGCCAAGCCTATCTTTTAGGCGACGGCCAAGAAATTTATGTTTCCGGAAGCAATGTCTATATTACGCAGACGCCGTATTTGAACGAAGCCGCTTTAGAACGGGACGCCAAGAAGGAATCAATCTATCCGCTCTTGAAGGCCGCCGATCAGGAAACAATTAAAGAAATAGAGGCGACGCCATTTTTCGTGCTTAATGCTCAAGAGAAGAAATCCAAAGAGGCGCCATATCTCGATAGTTATCTTAATTCTTTGGGCGCGGCCGAACAAACTTCTTTAAATACTCAGATACAGGCGCAATTAGCTCAGAAGATTGCGGCGGAGGCTAAAAATATCGATAAGACCCGAATATATAAAATCGGACTCGGGAGCGGGAAAATGTCTTATCTGGCCATGGGTGAAGTCGGCGGTCAGATAATGAATAAATTTTCTATAAATGAAAATGGTAATTACTTGCGTCTGGCGACCGCGCGCAGCCCGTATTCGCCGCGGCTGACCAGTTCCGCGACCGATTCTTACAGCAGTATTTATATTCTCGACGCTAACCTGAGCATCGTCGGAAAGTTAGAAAATTTAGCGACGACGGAAAAAATATACGCCGCTCGTTTTATCGGCAGCCGGGCTTATTTAGTGACTTTAGCCGCTGCCGATCCTTTATTTGTTATTAATTTAAATGATCCGGCTAAACCGGCCGTTTTAGGCGCGGTGACTCTTCCGGGATTGAATAATTATTTGTATCCGATTGATGCTAACGGCACTAAGCTTTTGAGCCTGGGCCGCGAAGCTAAAACGGCCGCTACCGGAAATACTATTGCCCAAGGTCTAAAACTATCCTTATTTGATTTTAGCGATTTAGCCAAGCCGAAAGAATTGGACAGTTATTTTTTGGGTAGCGGCGATAGCGATTCTATCGCGCTTTTAGACCATAAAGCTTTCCTGTATTCCGGCAGCCAAAATCTTTTGGTTATTCCGGCGGCTTTGCGGGACTCTAATAACGCTTTGAATTTTGCGGGCGCCCTGGCCTTTACGCTGAAAGATAATTCCTTAACTTTGCGCGGCCGTGTAGACCATTCTGCCGGCGGCCATTACGGTACGGCTGATTATTGGGATTCGTATAGTTATTTTGACAATACGGTCAAGCGTAGCTTTTATATTAATGAAGCTCTCTTTACCTTCTCCAATAAATTTTTAAAGATAAATAATTTGAAAGATGCCGCCGTGCTTAAAAGCTTGGAATTGACAGTTGGCGGAGATGATTATATTGTTACTCCGACGCCCGCCGCGACCAGTACGCCGGCCGAAGCGGCAACCCCGGTCGATTCTGTTATTAGTCCTGAAACTTTATCACCGGAAGTCCCAGCGCTGGAAATCCCGGCGGTAGAAGTCCCAGCGATGGATACCAGCACGCCCGCCGTCGTTAATTAATTTATTTATGGAATATAAAAGACTCATACCAGTAATCATTCCTTTAGTAATCTGGACTATCGGCCAGATGTTTTTGCGTTTACCGAGCTTATTTTATTGCGCTTTGGCTATCGGCGTCCTGATAATTGTTTTAGGCGTGAGATTGCTGGCGGGAAAAGGGAAGCATGATTGGCCGTTGCTGGCTATTGCTCCGGTTATTTTTTTCCTGGTTTTTTCTTGCTATCTCGCTATCATAATCGGAAATTTTTGGATTCAAGCCCTATTAATACTTATCGCCTGGTTCTTGTTTAATTATTTTAGGAATTTGTATTATTATCTAACCCATAAGGAATTAGAAATCATTTACGAAAATAAGCTGGATAATCTTCTGATTGCCAGCAGCTTTTTAACGGTGTTCGCCGCCGCGACGACTCTTTTTAGTCTTCCGGAGTTTATTAATTGGCCGATTTGGGCAACAATTCTTATTATCGCGGCGGTAATTTTTTTATTGTTCGTTCAATTTAAGGCCTTAAAAAAAATTAAGTCAGGATCGGCGCAGGCCTTGGCGGTTATCGGAGTCCTGTGCCTGGCGGAATTAGCCTGGGGCTTATCTTTGCTGCCGCTTAAGTTCCATCTCCTCGGCCTATTCCTCGCGATCGCTTATTATTTGATTTTATTTATTATCCGTTTGCATTTGCGCGGCGCTTTGAACCGCCGGGTTTTAAGAGTGCCGCTAATTCTAAGCGCGGTGGCCTTTATAGTTTTATTTTTGACGGCGCGCTGGCTTTAATTAAAAAATAATTTTAAAAATATGTCGAATGAACCGAAGAACAGATTTTGGCTGCTAATTTCCGTGGCCCTTGTCGGCGGACTGGCCGCCGGAATAATCGGCGAAGCTTTAGCCAGGATTTATATTTTTAAGGATTATAGCTTATCGTCTTTTTATGGCGAGTTGAATCTCTCCGGGATGAACGCGAATAATTCCGGGCTGGTTATCCGCGATCCGAAAAAAGTTGTCGTCAATCAAGATGTTAAAATTGCGGAAACTCTGGCCGGCGTCCGTCCGGTGCTTGTTAGCGTCTTCAAAGAAATTCCGCAAACTTCTTCGGCTTTGGAATATTATAATTTGGAAGACCCGCTCTTTGTCGGCCTGATTATTACCGCCGACGGCTGGGTGGCGGCGATGGTGCCTAATGGATTGAAAAGTGATTTTAAATTTAAAAATTACGTCGTCATCACTAATGATCGCCAGGTATATAAGATAGATAAAACGGCGGATTTAAAAAATTTGCCGGGAGATCCTTTAATATTTCATTTAGCCGCCGCTAATAATCTGACGGTCAAAAAGAATGCGGCGCGCACCGAACTGGCTCTGGGGGAAAGCTTATTATCTATCAACAGCCTGACGGCGGTCCGTCCGGTGACTTTGACGGCTTTATCCCGGTCCGCGGTCGTTTCTAACAGCGACACGGCTAGCGCTCGTTTAGAATTAAGCAGCGAAGGAGATGATAGTTTAAAAAATTCTTTTGTCTTTGATTTATCGGGAAATTTGGTGGCGCTGGTAGCGAATAATGCCGAGGTCATTCCTGCCTTTTCTTTCAACTCGGCCTGGTCCAGCCTTTCACAAAAAAATTCTGTTCCGTCCGGTTATCTGGGGGTGAATTATTTAGATCTTTCAAAGATAAAAACCCCGCTCGTTTCCTCTGATAAAGGCGCTTGGCTTTATCCATCAGCCGCTCAGCCGGCAGTAATTAAAGGCAGCCCGGCGGAAGCGGCCGGTTTAGCCGCCGCCGATATCATTACTTGGGTTAACAATATCGAACTCGACGCGAATAATGATTTGGCCGATATTCTCGCTAACTATAAGGCCGGAGATAAAATAATTTTATCTTATATCCATGCCGGCGCGGAAAAAGAAGTGGAAATAAAATTAACGGAAAAAAAATAAGCCGAGAAAAAAAATAATATGAAAATAAAATCGCTTCGGGAACTGAAAACTTTATCGGGAAAGACGGTTTTTTTGCGAGTCGATTTTAATGTGCCGCTGCGGAACGGAAAAATTAAGGAAGATTACCGGATACGCACCGGGCTGGAAACTATCGAATTCTTGCTGGCTAAAGGAGCGCGCCTGATTGTCGCTTCGCATCTCGGTGAGCCGCAAGGGCGCGAGGCGTCCTTATCCCTGAAGCCGGTCGCGGCGCGCTTGCAAACCTTATTAAAAAAGCCGGTTAAATTTTTACCGGAATTCAGCGGGCCAAAAATTAAGGCCGCTCTCAAATCTTTAAAATCCGGAGAAGTGATTTTATTGGAAAATTTGCGATTCAACAAAGGCGAATATAAAAACGACCCGAAGTTCGCCGCGGCTCTCGCGGCTTTGGCCGATATTTATGTTAATGACGCTTTCGCCGTCTGCCATCGCGACCAGGCGTCGGTTTCCGCTATTAAAAAATATCTCCCGGTTTATGCCGGTTTGTTATTAGAAAAAGAAGTGCTGGCTCTCCACCGCATCTTGCAACCGAAAAAACCGCTAGTAGTCGTTATGGGCGGAGCCAAGATAAAAACAAAAGCGCCTTTGATTTCTAAATTATATCCGGTCGCCAGCCATATCCTTATCGGCGGCGCTCTGGCCAATAATTTTTTTAAATTTCAGAATTTGGAAATAGGGAAGTCGCTGGTTGATGACGACAGCCGCCGCTTTATCAAGAAATTTTTTCAGGGCCAGAAATTAGCCGCGAAGATAGTTCTGCCGCGCGATGTGGTCATCAAGAATAAACAGGGCCGCGCCCAGGTCGTGGCCCCGACGGCAGTTGCCGCCAGCGATACAATTTTAGATATCGGTCCGAAGACGATTGCTGATTTCGCCGGCTATATCAAGAAAGCTAATTCTTTGGTCTGGAACGGACCTTTAGGAAAATTTGAGGAAAAAAGTTTTAAACACGGCACAGCCGCTCTCGCTTACTTATTAGCTTCGCGTTCTTCCGGTTTGGCCTATGGCGTTGTCGGCGGCGGCGAGACCGTGGAAATTCTTAATGACCTTAAGATGGCGGGATATATTGATTGGGTGTCCACGGCCGGAGGAGCTATGTTAGCCTATCTCGGCGGAGAAAAATTACCCGGCCTTAAAAAAATTGTTTTAGAATAACTATAATAATATGGCGACTATCAAGAATATTTCGGCGCGAGAAATTTTAGACGCCCGCGGTGTGCCGACTTTAGAAGCAAAAGTCACGCTGAGTAATGGGTTGAGCGGGATAGCTAGCGTTCCGAGCGGTTCAGCCGAAGGGCAGTATGAGGCCTTAGATTTGCGTGACGGCGATATGAAGCGCTATAAAGGCAAGGGAGTTTTGAAAGCCATTGCCAAGATTAAGGAAATAATCTCACCGGCTCTGGTCGGTGAAAAAATAACCGAGCAGGAAAAGATTGACCAGATAATTATCAAACTTGACGGGACCACAAATAAAAAGAATCTGGGAACGAATTCTACCTTGGCGGTTTCTCTGGCTTGTGCGCGAGCAGCAGCCCTGGATAGCAAGCAAGAGTTATTTGTTTACCTCCGGCAGACCTTTTCGTTATCGGAGCCGAAGATTCCAATACCACTTTTTAATATTTTTAATGGTGGCAAGAACGCCGACACTAATCTTGATTTCCAAGAATTCTTGATAATTCCGAGAATGAATAATATCTCGGAGATTATCAGACAGGGCGCGGAAATATGTTATGAATTAGGAAATGTTTTGCGTGAATCCGGTTATAGCGCCAATACCGGTTTACTGGGCGGATATGCCCCCGAATTAGATTCTACTATTGAGGCGCTGGAAATGATTATGGCGGCAACGATTAGAGCTGGCTATAAGCCGGGAGAAGATACCCATCTTGGAATTGATGTCGGCTCATCGCTTCTATATGATAAAGAAAAGAATCGGTATATCTTTCCGCTTGAGCAATCCTATTTCAGCTCCAGCAACCTGCTCGGCCTATATGATAGTTGGCTGAAGAAATATCCGATAGTATATCTCGAAGATGGCTTAGCTGATGATGATTGGGCAGCTTGGCGAGAATTGACTACGGAATTAGGCAAGAAAATTGTTATTGCCGGCGATGAATTATTCGCGACCAATATTAATCGGTTGCGGCAGGCTTTAGAAGAAAAAGTCGCTAATACTATCGTGATAAAACCAAGCCAAACCGGCACCTTGACTGAAACAATTGAATGTGTAAAACTTGCTCAGAAGCACAGCTATCGGATAGTTATCTCACATCGTAGCGGGGAGACTGTTGATGATTTCATCACCGACTTGGCCGTTGCTTGCGGCGCCGACTATCTTAAAGCCGGCTCGTTAAATCGCGGCGAACGCCTATCTAAGTATAATCGTTTACTGGCGATAGCTGATATTATTGAACAAGTATGGTAATACTCGTGATTCTAGACGGCTGGGGCGTCGCTCCGGCTAGCGATGCTAACGCGATAGCGGCCGCCAAGACCCCGACTTTTTTAAATCTGGTGAAAGATTATCCCGTGGCTCTGCTTAACTCCGATCATAAGACTTGGAATGCCCGTTACTTAACTTTAGGCAGCGGTCGGGAAATTGATAATGAAAAATTGGAAACCGCCATTAGCCTCCCCGCAATAATCGCCGCGGCCGGTTTGAAACAAATTAAAATTGCCGAAACCGAGAGGTTCGCCGCGCTCACCCATTTTTTTAACGGCCACCGGGAAGACAAATTTTTTGGAGAAGATTGGAAAATAATTTCTTCAACCGCCGGGGGCAAAAGAGTAAGTCCGGAATTGGCGTTGAAAAGGACGGTCCGCGAGGTATTAAGCGTTATTAATTCTGAAGAACGTCCGGATTTTTTGGCGGTGGCGATTCCATATTTGGACTTAACGGCCGCAACGGGTGATTTTTCAGCGAACAAGAAAGCCGTGGAAACTGTCGATAAGGCGATAAAAAATATATTGGCCGCCGTCTCTGCCAAAGGAGATATTTTGATAATCACTGCCGCCGGAGGTAATGTGGAGAAATCCAGGAATTTAGCGTTAGATATGTCCGATATCGGCTTGACCGACAGTCCGGTGCCACTGGTCATCGTGGGCACAGAGTTTAAGGGCAAGACTATCGGTTTGGCCGATCCCTTAAATAATGATTTAAGCTCTTTGACTCCGGCCGGAACGTTGGCTGATGTCGCGCCGACAATATTAAGAATAATGAATTTAAAAAAGCCGGACGCGATGACCGGAGGAAGTTTAATGTAACTTAAAATAAAAATAGGAGGGCTAGTTATGAAATCAATAATGTTAACTCCTGAACAACAGGAAGCTTTAAAATTTGCTTTTAAGGTTATTAAAGACGATGGATCTCCGATTCCGAGAAAAGAATCGGAAATAGTAATTTTTATCGACGGCATCTTTAACGAGCCGGCGCAGCTTAAGAAGGCCTGGGATACAGCCGGTTTCCCGTTTGAAAAGATAAATAGTGTGTTTGAAGATTTAACCGGGAAAGAACATTCGGTTTTCGTAGAATTATTCGACGGTTCATTTATTTCCAGCATGGCCGGGAATTACAAAGAAAATTCCGGGGAATGCGGAGAATTTTTGCCAGAGAGTATTAATTCTTATTGTCTGCCGGGGAAATTGGTCGCCGGTTATTTCAGGGCGCAAGAACTTTTAGCCTAAAAAAGTATTTTTAAGGAAAACAAAACCGGAAAATAAATTCCGGTTTTTTATTAGTTTTTTTATTGTCCCGACCCGTTTTTATTTAGCGGACTATCAAGAAGCCGATAAGGCTGGTCAAAGCGCCGACTAGCCCGCCAATCAGGACTTGCAGAGGGGTGTGCCCGATATGCTCCAAGAGCTTCGGATAATTATTATCCAGGAATTCGTCTTCTTTCAAATCTTTGACGAGAATATTCAGGGTCTTGCCGTGCTGGCCGAGATAATTTCTCAGGCCGATAGCGTCGGTTATGGTTATGCACATGAAAACGAATGCGACCGCAAACACCGGAGTGGCGATTCCGCCCATTAGAGCCAGGATAACAGAAAGAGAAACAACAACCGCTGTATGTCCCGACGGCATATCGGAATAAGCAAAGACATCATGGAAAGTGATTTTTTTATGGAAAGATTTGAGTAGGACTTTTGTCCCTTGCGCCAGGATAAAAGCGATTATCGGGCAGGCGATATAAATATACATATATGGTAGCGATTAAATTATAGCGATTAATAGGATGCGCTTAAATTAGAAATCCAAATTTTCGACTTTCTTGGCATGAGTCTGGATGAAATTTTTGCGAGGCGCGACATTATCGCCCATCAGCATATCAAAAATCTGGTCGGCTTTAGCCGCGTCTTCAATCGTTACTTGCTTGACGATACGGTGCTCCGGATCCATGGTCGTTTCCCAAAGCTGTTCCGGATTCATTTCGCCCAAACCTTTGTAGCGCTGGATATGGATCTTGGAAGCTTTTTTTGTGTCTGCGATATCGGCCGCTTTTTTCTTCCGATCATCTTTTTCAAGTTCGGCATTCTCAATGGAAATTTCTTCGCCTTCGTCTGTTTCTTCGCCGATTTCCGCCTCGTCCGGAGTGCCGCCCATTTCAATAATTATCGTTTCTTTTTCTTCATCGCTATAGGCATAGCGGACAGTCGTGCCTTTCTTGAGCTGGTATAAAGGCGGCTGGGCAATATAGATATGACCGCCAGTTAAGAGCGGAGAGAAATGGCGGAAAAATAAGGTTAAGAGAAGGGTCCGGATATGGGCACCGTCAACATCGGCATCGGTCATAATAATGATGCGGTGATAACGGAGCTTGTCTATATCAATTTGATCGTCAATATTTGTGCCCATCGCGATGACGAGATTCTTTATTTCTTGGTTGGCCAGCATTTTATCAAGACGAGCGCGTTCAACGTTCAGAATTTTTCCGCGCAGAGGCAGGATAGCTTGGAATTTTCGATTGCGGCCTTGTTTGGCGCTGCCGCCGGCGGAGTCGCCCTCAACAATATATAATTCGCATTCTTCAGGATGGCGGCTGGAACAATCGGCCAGCTTGCCCGGCAAGGTCATGCCTTCAAGCGCGCCTTTGCGCAAGATCGAAGCGCGGGCGGTGCGCGCCGCTAAGCGGGCTTGAGCCGATAAGAGGCACTTGCCGACAATCGCTTCCGCTTCTTTCGGATGTTCTTCCAAAAAGATATTAAAAGCCTCGCCGAAAATAGTTTCGACATAGCCTTTCATTTCCGCGTTGCCGAGCTTACCCTTTGTCTGGCCTTCAAATTGCGGTTCCGGCAATTTAACGCTGATAATCGCGGTCAGCCCTTCACGGACATCTTCGCCGCTGAGATTCTCTTGTTTTTCTTTGATGAGATTTTTATTGCGGGCGTAGTTATTTAAGGTTCTGGTCAGCGCCGTTCGGAAACCGACGGCATGAGTGCCGCCTTCGGGGTTATGGATGTTATTAGCGAAGGCCAGGACGGTTTCGTTATATTCATCATTGTATTGGAGCGCGATTTCTATTTTGCAATCATTAGTATCCTTATCGATATAGAAGACCGTCTCATTCTTAACCGTCTTATTGCGATGCATTGATTTAACATAAGACTTGATGCCGCCTTCAAAATGAAATTTATATTTTTTTTCACGATGGCCTTCGCGCTTGTCGAGGACGTTAATAGAGATTCCTTTAGTTAAATAGGCCTGCTGTCGCAAGCGGTCTAAAATCTTCCCCCAATTATAGTCTAACTCAGTAAAGATAGTTGCGTCGGCTTTGAAAGTTATAGTTGTACCAGTTGTTTTGGCCGGGCCGATAGGTTTGGCCGGTTTTTGCGGGATACCTTTTTTATATTCTTGTTCCCAGGTTTTCCCGTCGCGGCGGATTTCCGCTTTTAAATATTCGCTCAGGGCGTTAACGACGGAAACGCCGACGCCGTGCAACCCGCCGGAAACTTTATAGCCGCCGCCGCCGAATTTTCCGCCGGCATGAAGTTTAGTCAAAACAGTTTCGAGCGCCGAAACGCCGGTGACTTTATGTTTTTCAACCGGGATACCGCGGCCGTTATCAGCCACTTCTACCAGTCTGTCAGGCAACAAGGCGACCGTAATTTCGTCCGCATATCCGGCCATAGCTTCGTCAATACAGTTATCGACTACTTCCCAGATAAGATGATGCAATCCGGCTGCCGAGGTCGAACCGATATACATGCCCGGGCGTTTGCGCACCGGGTCTAAACCTTCCAGGACGGTTATCTGATCGGCACCGTATTCATTAGCTTTAGCTTGGTCTTTAGGCATATTATAAACAGATTTAAAACAAAAAATTCCCGATATTCAGGGGTATTTTTAGCTGAATTTTTAATAAATTATCTTAGTATATTTTAGCAAAAATAATCGGCTTTGGCAAATGTTTTTTAACCCGCTTTTTAAAACTAAAAAATCGTGTTATCATGATTATATACAGTTAAAAAACTCTTAAATTATGTCTAAAATCTTAGTAACCGGCGGCGCCGGTTTTATCGGGTCAACATTAGTCGACAAGCTCATTTCCGAAGGGCATGAGGTCGTTGTTATTGATGATTTATCGTCCGGCTTGAAAGCCTATCTTAATCCGGCCGCCAAGTTTTATCATCTGGATATTATCTCTCCGGAAGTGGCCGGGATGTTTAAGGCCGAGCGTTTTGATATCGTCTATCATCTGGCCGCGCAAATGGAAGTCCTTAAGTCTATGATTGACCCGAAGCATGACAATTCCGTCAATCTTCTGGGAGGCTTTAATATTCTGGAGAACGCCCGTCTCAACGGCGTCAAAAAAATTATTTTTTCGTCCACGGGCGGAGCGGTTTATGGCGACGCTACGGAAATCCCGACAACCGAAACTTACCCAACTTATCCGATTTCTTTTTATGGAATTCATAAGCTTACCTTTGAAAAATATTTGAATTGCTATTATAAAGTTTACGGGCTCGATTATACTATCCTGCGTTTTGCCAATGTCTACGGCCCGCGCCAATTCAAGGGCGGCGAAGCCGGAGTTATCGCTATTTTTATCGATAACGCCGTTAAGGGTATTATGAGCCGCCAGAATGGCGATGGTCGGCAGACGCGCGATTTCGTTTATGTTGATGATGTTGTGACCGCTTTATCGCGCGCCAAGGAAATTACTTATCAAGGAGAAATAAATATCGGCTCCGGAATCGAAAGCAGTCTTTTAGACATTCAAAAAAATATTGGCCGGGCTCTCGGCGCGGAAATGGCGGTTACGGAAGGGCCAGCTAAGCCCGGGGAACAACTGCGCAGTTGCTTAAGCCCGGCGCTCGCCAAGAAAATTTTGGATTGGGAGCCGCAGGTGATGCTGGAAGAAGGCGTAAAGCGCACAATTGAATGGGCCAAGTCTGTTAATCAATAAATATTTATGAATAAATTGATCGTCGCTAATTGGAAGATGCAGCTAACCCTTAAAGAAAGTTTAGGGCTAGCCAAGCAAGCGTCCCGAAAGATAAAAGGGAATAATAAGGTCGTGCTTTGTCCGGATTTTTTGGCTTTGCCTTTTATCGGGCCGATTCTTAAGGGTACTGGCTTGAGCCTGGGCGCGCAAGACGGTGCCAGCGCGAGCCGCGGCGCCCATACCGGCGAAGTTTCCTCTTTAAATCTTAAAGCTTTGAGAGCTAAATATATAATTTTAGGCCATAGCGAACGCCGGGAACAGCTTCATGAAAGTTCGGCCATAATTAATTTAAAAATAAAAGCGGCTTTAGAAAACGGGTTGATACCGGTCGTCTGTGTCGGAGAAAAATTGGCCGTCAAGAAAGCCGGCGAAACCAAAGAGTATTTGGAACAAGAAATAAAGCGGACGCTCCAAGGAATAAAAATAAAGAAAGCGGGCGATCTCGTAATCGCCTATGAGCCGATTTGGGCGATCAGCACCAATAAAAACGCTCGGCCGATGAGCGCCGCGGAAGCCGAAGATATCCAGCAGTTTATCAAAGGGAAAGCGTTAAGAATATTAAAAAAACCGGTTGCGGTTTTATATGGCGGCAGTGTCAATTCCACCAATGCCGCGGATTATCTCGGTCAAAAAAATATCGACGGCTTGCTCGTTGGCGGAGCTTCGTTAAAGATTAAAGATTTTAGTTATATATGCTCACTATAATTTCTCTCAGCATTATCGGTTTAGCCATAATCATCATTCTTTTTATTATCATCAAGAAGTTTCCCGCTCTGGCTATTTTGGACGCGGCGAATATTCCCGGAGAGAAAGAAACGAAGTTTAAAGAACAAATTATCAAAGCGCGCGTCGAGCGTGATGTGGCTCGCTGGGGCGGTTTTTTCGGACGGATTTGGCTTTTTCTGAGCAAGCGCCTGTCGACGTCCCTAAAATCGCAACAGGCGAATTTAAAAAAAATTAAAACCAATTATCGGGTGAGTGGGAAGATGTCGGCCGTAGAACGGCAGAAAAAAATAAAAGAGCTGTTAGCGGGCGTCCAAGAGCTGTCGGAAAAAGAAGATGAGGCCGGGACGGAGGAAAAGCTTTTGGAAATAATCAATCTTGATCGCAAGAATCTGGGAGCCTTTTTCCGCTTAGGAGAATTATATGCGAGCCAGAAAAAATGGTCGGAAGCGAGTCAGACTCTCGGCTACGCCTTGCATTTAGCCCGCCAAGCGTTTAATCAGGAGGAGGCTGGGGAGATAACTCTCCAGGAAATTTATTTTGTCCTGGCCGAAGTGGAAAAAGAGGCGGGAAATTTAGAGATTTCTTTGGAAAATATCAGGGAAGCCTTGGAACTGGAGCCGAATAATCCGCGCTATCTTGATTTAATTTTGGATTTAAGTATAATGAGAAAAGATAAAGAATTGGCCAGCGAATCCTGGTCGAGACTGGCGACTGTCAATCCGGAAAATAATAAATTGGCGGAGTGGCAGGAGATTATCGAAAAATTATAGACAGGCCGTTGTAGCTCATCCGTTCGTCCGCCAGTAGGCGGAGGTAGAGCAGCAAATTTAATATGCCGTTGTAGCTCAGCTGGTAGAGCATCTCCATGGTAAGGAGAAGGTCACCGGTTCAATCCCGGTCAACGGCTCAGAGAAAGACAGTCCCGCAAGGGTCTGTTTTTTTAGTGCTTCAATTATTAAGAGTGCGATGATATAATGCCGGTATATGGATCTACAAGAATTAAAAAGACAATTCGTTTGCGGAGAGCTGGAAATTTCATTAGAGTATGGAAGAATTTTTTCTTTTATTGATTTTTCTAATGTAAATAAATGGTTTGAAAATGATAATCAAGATTGGAATAATAAGTTAATTGCCGCTGACGAAAAAATCGCGATAGATCTTCAGAAATTAAAAACATTCGTTGATCTTTTTAGTGAGCGGGCTAGAGTGTATTATGGAGAGGATCCTAAAAGTGCGGGATCTCTTAGTTTTACTTATGTACTGAGAAAAATATTTGGGAAAAGAGACATAGTTACAAAAGATTTACAAAAAATTAGACACTATATTAAATTAGATGAAGAGGAAATTTCTAAATATGTCGTAACAGATGAAGATGGTAAAAATTATGTAGAAATTAGAAAATGTAACTTTGATGTAGAAATTTCAGTCGATGCTATAAAAATGATTGATCATTATGATACATTTTGTATCTTTTCTGGTGATGCAGATTTTGTATATTTGAATAATTTTTTGAGAAAAAAAGGGAGGAAGGTTATAATTATAAAAGGTGGTTATATAACAACTAAATTAAGAGAATCTGCTGATTTGGTCATTAATGCTCAGAATATAAAGAAGCATATAGCTAAGGTAGAAAAAAACAAAAACCTGACATAGTCAGGTTTTTGTGGAGAGTTATCCCGAATTAACCTCGGGCAGGTATGTGTATAATATAGCATGTATATAAAAAAAGTCAATTAGGTTTATATTAGTCAAAAAATGATTATAATATTATTTGTATGAATAAAATAAGAATTTTATACTATACTGTTTAAGTTATGACACAAGGCGAAGCTTTCGACATCTTAGAAGCGGGCCATAATGTCCTTCTCACCGGTCCGGCGGGAAGCGGCAAGACTTTTTTATTGAATAAATATATTGCTTATCTTAAGAAAAAACGGGTCGGCGTGGCGATAACGGCCTCAACAGGGATTGCCGCGACTCATATCGGCGGCCGGACTATCCATTCTTGGGCGGGAATCGGCATTAAAGATGATTTGAGTCCGAAAGAAATTAATAAGCTGACCAAGAGATCTTATTTAAAAAAGCAGTTTGAAAAGACCAGCGTCTTAGTAATCGACGAAATTTCCATGCTGCACGCGCACCGGCTAGATATGGTTGATAAAGTCTGCCAAGCTTTCAAGGATAACTTTTTGCCGTTCGGTGGTATTCAGATAATTATGTCCGGGGATTTTTTTCAGCTGCCGCCGATTTCTTCGGGTTCTGCGGAAGCGGAATTCGTCTATAAGGCGGACGTCTGGAAAGAAATGGATTTGCGCGTCTGCTATCTCGATGAACAGCACCGCCAGAATGATAAAAAAATGAGCCAGATTCTTAAGAGTCTGCGCGACGATGCGGTTGATCAGAAAATAATCAAGATGCTTTCAGAAAGGATAAATAAAAAAATCGCCGGCGAGATTAAGCCTGTGCGCTTGTTTACCCATAATGCCGATGTCGATCAAATCAATAACGCCGAGCTTAGAAAGATCGACGGCGCGGAATTTTCTTATCAGATGACGGGCGAGGGCGAGAAAAAGCTATTAGAGTCATTAAAGAAGAATTGTCTGGCTCCGGAGAATTTGGTTTTAAAAGCCGGCGCGCTGGTTATGTTTGTGAAAAATAAGTTCAAGGAAGAAAAAGTTATTTATTGCAACGGCAGTACCGGAAAGATTATCGGTTTCAACGAATATAATTTCCCCATAGTCCGCCTGAATTCCGGAGCCGAGATTGTTGCGGAACCGGACAGCTGGACTATTGATGATGAAAGCAGAATCCTCGCTAAGATAACCCAGGTGCCGCTACGCCTGGCTTGGGCGATTACTGTCCATAAGAGCCAGGGCATGACCCTGGAAGCGGCCGAAATAGATTTGAGCCGTTCTTTCGGCTATGGCATGGGTTATGTCGCTCTGTCCCGCCTGACTAGTCTGGAAGGATTATGCCTCTTGGGAATCAACGATATGGCTTATAAGCTGGATCCGCAGGTTTTCGCTTATGATAAGGAACTAATCGCCCTTTCTCGGCAAGCTCAAGATAATCCGAGCCCGCAGAGTTACAAGAGGCAGGGAGTCATGATGTATTGAATTATAAATGCTCTAATATTAGAGCATTTTTGTTTTGTATGGGCCTAAAATTAGAAAAAGCTTCCTTAGAATTGACAAAAATATCAAAAAGTAGTATAATTATTTGAACACAATGAGAGTCGGATGCCGCGGCAAAAGGCGCTCTTTAACAATAAAAAAACGTAAAAAATAAACTAAAAAATAGGAGATTCAGAAATGGAAAAAAATTCAAGAATTTGGGTAGTATTTTTTTTAATACTGCTAATCATATCTGTCGCAATTGGATTAATTGCTGATTTAGTATTAAGCTCATTTGGTATTAATTCCTTTTGGGCTGTATTGGTTGGCTTAGTTGTTTTCGTCAGCATTGCTGGTAAGGCCGTCCTGGACGGCTGGTGTGTTGTCCCGCAAAAATGGGAGTATATAGTAGAAATTTTTGGTCCCTATATTGGGGAACCTTTGGGGCCGAGACTATATGTTCTTTTTACTTGGTTCGGATTCGTCCGGATTCGTGCGCGGATTTTTATGGGCGTACAAAAAATGGAACTGTATCTTGACGAGAAAATAGAAGACGGCTATGGAGGCGGTAATGTTGAATTTGAAGATTGCTCTTCAGGAGTAAAATCTTTCTTCTATTTTCAGATAACCGACTCAGGGAAGGCCGCTTACGCAACTAATGGTTTGTTGTCAGCCTTAGAAGAAAAAGCGGATAGCATTTTGCGGGCTTTTCTTGGTATATACAAATTAGAAGAGGTCATTAAGATCAAAAATAATTTTTATATGCAAGCTATAGCAACGTTAACCGATTTCTGCCCCGATACGCCTTTAGACGAACAAGGATTGGAAATCCTGAAAAAAAAGGTTTCCGAGGATTGGAAAACATCCGAATTTTATGCATCCTTGAATAGTTGGGGGGTAGAACCGATTGATTTAATAATCTCGGATATTGAGTTGACCCCAAGTATTGATGCCGCTCGCCAGACTATTTTGGAAGCCGAGAAACAATTAGAGGCCGCCAAAATTGTGCAGGAAAAAGCTAAAATCGACAAAGAAACAAAAAGTATTGTTGCTGAAGGCGATAAAGTCGTTGCTATAAAAAAAGCGGAAGGCGAAAAACAGCGCGAAATTCTTGTTGGCGAGGGTAAGGCGGAACAGATTAGAAAAATCGCCGCCGCCGGTATCCCATATGGGCAGGTTGCTAATTTATTGATTAAAACTAAGCAATGGGAAGCTATTGAAAAAGGCGGTAACACCGTTACTGTCATTGAAGATGCTACCAAAGGCGGGCAAGCTTCGCAAGGTGCTCGTTTTGGCGCCGGTTTTTCATCGAATAAAAAACAAACAAATTAGAAATCATGAAATTAGGGGAAGAAATTATTGTAGGTGGCCGAAAAGCATCAGAGAAAGCTGAAGGCCAGAATTCGGAAAACAAAAATTCGAAAGATTCCGGTGATTCTTTTATGGAAAAATTAGCAGCAATATCGCCCTTCCTTCCGGATATAGCGAAATTTATTGCGGCTATTATAGTAGCTTCAATAACTTACTTTATCGCTTCCGTAGCAATATCGGAAGAGATGAATTATTTTTTACGGCATTTGCTTTGTTTGGTGCTTAGTATAATGGCGTTATTTGCCTTTAATACTGTGCAAAAAACAATTCCTGTTATCGGACGCGCCGTTGTTATTCTGTTGCTTTTATTTTTTATTTATAAGACCACAGATCATTATTTCGGCCAGCCGAAGGAGAATAAGGTTGAAAAAGAAATACAAGCTGAAAACAAGCCGATAGTTAAGAAGGGCGATGTTATGGTTTTACACCCCGGGCATTATCGGTTCGAATTAAAAAATGGGGAATCGACGATGTGGATGAAGTTTCCTAAAGGGGAAGGAATTTTGGACTATTCTTGTTCATCCCCGAATTATAGTTATCAAACTATAATCGCTGGTAAGCCGAATCCTTATAAGGGTGGCGAGGGAACGAAAATTCCTTTAACTAAGGATTCATTTTTCAAGATTCAAGCTCTTGCTAATGATACTATTTTTATCGTTATTACAAGGCACTCGTAAAGGTGTGGTTAATAGGGATGGTGTTTAAACAAAACATCATCCCTTTTTTATTTTTTACTAAAATGGTATAATAATACCAGATAAAATTTATCAAATTATTATGAAAAGATTCATTATTTTTGTTCTATTATTAATTTCTTTTGGTTTCTGTTTTAATGTTGCTTTAGCAGATAATGCCACAATTAATACCGGCAGCTCCGAAACCCTAACTAACCCTCTCGGCGATATTAACACCCCCCAAGCCTTTATCGGCAAGGTTATCAATTCTATCCTCGGCGTCGTCGGTTCTTTGGCGCTTTTGATGTTCGTTTACGGAGGATTGATTTGGATGACTTCTTCGGGAAATCAGGAGAAAGTTAAGAAAGGGCGAGATACTCTGATGTGGGCGGCGATCGGTTTGGTTATAATATTTTCCGCTTATGGCCTGACGCGCTTTATTATCGGCGTGGCTAAATAGTTTTTATTAGGAAAAATATCGGCTTCCGGCCTATTTTTAGGGCGGTTTGACAATTACCGATATTTTTTTTAATATAGAAGGGCAATTAACGGGGAACAACTAAATAAGGGTCGATACCAAAGCGGTCAACTGGGGCAGACTGTAAATCTGCTGGCCTTGCGCCTTCGTTGGTTCGAATCCAACTCGGCCCACATTAAGTCAAGACTCCCATTTTGGGGGTCTTTTGTAAATAAGTCAAAATACCTTGATTTTATTAGTTTTTATGATGTAAATTAACAAAATATTGACATTTTATAAAAAGTATGTTATTATATAAACATTAAAATAGTTCGTTCACAAATAAGGTTAAATTTGATTAATTACCAAATTCGTCTTCCGCCATCTGATGGTTTCAGGGGAATTTAGTAATTAATCAAATAGTATTAACCAAAAAATAAAAAGATGAACACAACCGCGATCTTATCAATTATTGCCTTATTCTTCGCAATCGTAGTTATTGTGATTTTAGTGGCTATCAAAATTTTGTCAGTCAAAAATTCTATATTGACTGATAGGAATAAAATTTATCAAGAGTTCATTAAAAGAACTTCGGTAAAAAAATTTATTACCATCTTGGATAACGTTGGTGATCGGGCTGTTGATTCAGATATAAAGCTAATGTTGCAAAAATATTTTGAATTAGTTTTGTGTAAAATTGATTCCAAAAAGATTCCAAATCTTCTCATCGACTTAGAACAATCGAAACACTCAGGTGTCCTCATGGAATGCTTAAGGCAAGCAGTAGCCAAAGATGATGGGTTATTTGGGATAGCTTTGGCGAATAATATCGATAATTTTAAAAACAAACTAGTTATTCAAGATTTTATATCTAATCTTCCCCCAGAACAACAGACTAAGCAGTATCAGGCTGCTTTAAATGTTGTTAAGGAAGATTATAACAGAAATTTAATTGATCAGCCCTCTGAATACAGAAAACCCGTAGAGGAGGCGATTAAAGAATTCCAGAAAAAGATTATTGTGTAAACAATTTGTTAAATAAAGGGGGATAAAACAATCCCCCTTTTTTATTTATCTAAAGCCTAGTATCGGCATTTGTTATTAACAAGCAGCGCGGATCAAGGTTGATAAAAAGAGCCGCTTAGGCTAAAATATAAAATGATAGTTGTTTTAAAAATCGTCCTCAAAACCCAATTTATTGGGATATTAGGAATTATTCCCCGGATCTAACATTGTTTCGTTAATATCGAAGTTATTTTTGGAGAATAGTTAACAACCCTTGCGGGAATTTCTGTTAAATTTAAATTATATCTAATCGTCGTCGATTAGATATCTTGGGGGCGATTTTTAAAATATGTTTAAGGCAATACTAAGTTATTCAAATTTTAAGGCGGCCTATTTGGAGATAGTCGAGCAGTTTGCCGCCGATCACCGCAATTTCCGGTATCATGGTCTGGATAATATTTTTTTGCGCGATTTTGATCTCAAGTCTCAAAAAATAATCAAGCAGGCCCGCGCCGATTTATTAGAGCGAAAAGAAATCGAGCCAGCTCTTTCGGTGCTGATTCCCAAACCGAATAAACCGGAGGAATTTCGGGAAATTTTTATCTATAATCTTAAAGAAAGAATAAAAGCCCAGGCTATCTATCGAGTTGTTCTGCCGGAGTTTGAAAAGAATTTTTCCGACAGGCTTTTGTCATATCGTCCGGGCCGGCCGCCATATCTAGCGGCGCGGATTTTCTGCCGCCACTATCGGAAAGAATTCCGCGGCGATCAGGCGCTCGTTATCGACGCTAAAAATTATTCAGACCGGATAGATCGGGAAATGATGTCCGCGCAGCTGGAAAAAATATTTCCCGATAAAAAAGTTTTGGGGCTGCTGCGGCTCTTCGTTTTTAATCAAGTCTACCGCCAGGGCGTCAGCGAGACGCCCGCGAAAGGGCTGGTTCAGGGAGTGCCGCTAATTGCTCTATTCGCTAACTTATATTTGGCGGATTTGGATTTTAAATATCAGGTGCAAGCTGATTTTTATATCCGGGTCGGCGACGATATCGCTTTATTAGATCATGATCCGGTCAAATTGTCGGCTATCAAAGAAGCGCTGCTTCGCGATCTGCAGGCGCGCGGCCTGGAGATAAACGAAAAGAAATTATTTTTAGGAGCGGCGGAGGAGCCGTTCTCTTTTCTCGGCTATGCTTTTCAAGCGGGGACTATTGGGTTAGAATCGGGATTTGTTAAAAAAGTTGTTGATGGCTGGAAAAATATTTTAACCTATCAGCATAAAACTCTGCGGGAGAAGAAACGGCTGCTAGCCAAGATAATGAACCGCGTGGACAGCAATTTTAATTATCAGTTTCAGAAAATTATTAAAACTAAATGCCAAATCAACGACACCGCTCAGGTTAAAAAGATGTCCGAGAAGTTTTTTGCTATCCTGACCAGGTTTATGTATGAGCATTATTCGCCGCGCCAGCGCCGGTTGTTGGAAGATGTCCTTTCGGAGTTTAAAATAACCTCTTTATATAAGACATATAATAATTTCCATTATGATAGAAGATAAGGACCAGATGCGGCTGCTGCAGGCGGTCAGGACGAGGCGCGCCAAGTATGAGTCGGCGGAAAAAACCGAACTACATCGCCGCTATTTTCGTGTTTTTTGGGAAAAACATAAGCTTCTTATTTTAGGAACTCTGGGCTTGCTGGTCGCCCAAGGAGCCGTGGAAACAATATTAATCGTTATCGGGCGGAGCCGGTTGGCTTTTGAAAACGGCCTGAATCCGAGCCCGTTTTTCTGGGGGATATTAACGTTGCTGCTAGGATTATTTATCGTTAATTCTTTTTTCTCCATCAAGCAAGAGAAGACCCTGACTGTCACGCTGATTAATAATCTCCGGCGGCGTATTTTTAAAAATTATCTCGGCAAAGCGCCGGAGGAAATGAAAGCGGAGCGGCAAGCGGATCTGATCGCTAAGATTTCCTATCATTTACCCCTAGTTTCCATGGGCATCTCCAATTCCTTTTTCGGAATTATCCGCTGGCTGATTTATCTGGTCTCGGCCGCCGTTGTCGCTTATCTGGCCGGATTGAATGTTCTTTTGATAAGCGGCAGCTTTTTAGCGCTGTCAGCCGTTATCGCCGTGGCCGCGTATTTTACAGTCAAGCAGTATATTTCCCAGGAAGTGACTTTTTATTCCCAGATTCTCAAGCATGTTAATCTTAGTTTGTCGGAAAAATATTTTTCCAAGAATTTTAATTTGGAGCCGGTTATTATGAGAAAATTCGACCGGCTGGTAAATTTTGATTCTATCTTCCGCATCCGCCGCGATTTATGGATGAAGATGGGCGCCAAGATTATCTTTGCTTTACTGCTCGTCGTTTCGGTTTTATCCAATATCTTTTATAACGATTTGCTGGTCCGGATAAATTTGATCCGTCCGGAGCTGAAATTCCTTTATGTCTTTCTCTTGATTTATTTGTCTCGAGTGGCCTATGAAGCGCTGCGCGTCGGCCTGTATATCTTTCCGGCCAAGCTTGGCTTCTCGCTGACTAATGTGCCGCTCGGGGAATATCAGCATCGTGGCAATATCAAGAATATCCGGCAGGAAATAATTTTTTATAGCCCGAAGACCAAATTATTCAAAGCCGGAAAATATTATCACGATCTGAAATTTATTTTTTCCCGCGGCGGGCGCTATTTGTTCTACGGTTCTAATCTTTCCGGCAAGACTGTTTTAGCCAAGTTATTCTTCGGCGGCGCAGCCTTCAATCCGCAGGCGATAAAAATCAAGATCGACGGCCGGCGCCTGGATTTCCCGCAGTATCAGAAAAAATTCAATCAAGTTTATTTTTTTGATCCTAATTTTAATTCCCAGAAGAGCCTGTTGGAGATAATTATCGGCGCGGATCGGGAGGAAACGCCTTTTGCGGAAATCGCCGGAGCCTTGGCGGTGGCGGCGGATTATCCGGCGATCGCCGGGCTGGTTTCGCCGGATAATAATTTTAACGTTTCCGCCGGCAAGATCTGGGGTAATTATCTCTCTGCCTTCGCGCTGCAGGCTTTGCATTGCCTCGTGGCCAAACCGTCGCTGATTATTATTGATAATCTGTGGCTGGATTTGGATTATCCCAGGATCAACGAAATATTACAGACGCTCAGCCAAAAGCTGCCGGAAGCGATAATCATCGCTTTCGCCAATAAGAACCAGAATAATTTAAATTACGATAAACGCTATGATTTGGACAGGAATTTTGCGGCGGAATAAGGCGGCCGGCGCTAAGAGCCGGAGCCGGAATATTTTTAAAAAAGTTTTGATATTTTTAGGATTGCCGGCGGTAATTTTAGGCGCGTTGTTTTTTTTGTCGCGGGAACTTTTTTATATTTATCAGAATGTTCCTGTCCGGGTAATCGAACCGGCAAAGACGCTCGAAGTTACTGAACATTTTTCCGGGCAAGTTTATTTTAACGATTCTCTCGGGACGGATGATTTTTCCCGGCTGTTAGTAAGCAATATCGATAAAGCCGAAAAAGTTATTGAGATTGCCATGTATTCGATGGACAGTCAGGCGATTCGGGATGCTTTATATCGCGCCGCCGGAGGAGGCGTCGCCGTCAATATTATTTTTGATGCCACGCATCAGGAGAATCTCAAGAAATTTTTTGTGGCGAAGCCGGAGAATGTAAAAATAAATTTCGTTTCCGTTGGCGAAGCCGGCTATATGCATCATAAGTTTTTATTGCTCGACCGTGGGGGAGCCGGCCAAAAATTATTTTTTTCTTCCTATAATTTTACCTATCTCCAAGGGAAGTATGATCCGAGTTTTATTTTAGAAACCGATCGTCCCGAAATTATCGCCGTTTTCGGCGAGGAATTCGATCGCTGGGATGTTAAGCTCGGCAGCTCTAAAGAAACCGCGGCTTATAATCCCTTTGCGGCGCGGATAAAATATCCGGAAGGGTTTTTAGAAATTTGGTTTTCTCCCGGCACGGTGGAGAACAACATTAAAAATCGGATGATCGGCCTACTGCGGAATTCTACCGGCAATATTAAAGCGATGATTTGGCAGATGACAGATCGGGATATGGCAGCCGAGTTAGCCGCCGCCGCGGCCAGGGAACCGGTCGAGATAATTACCGATGATTATAATTGGTCGAAGGATTGGTCGGTTTTTCCAATTCTCGCCGCCCAGAAAGGCCGGCAGTCTTTGGATAATCTGCGCCTCACTGTCGATCAGAAGCGTAATCAGGAAGTAGAAAAGTATTTAGGCAATAACAGTTTTAATTCTTTCCTGCATCATCATCTCTTGATAGTTGATGATCAGGTGGCGGTTTTCGGAACCGAAAATTGGAGTTCCGGCGGCTTTTTCAGTAACGGCGAATCGATAATGGTGACGGATATTAAAAGCTTGGTTGAGGCCTTTGAGAAGTCGTATCAAGCTAATTACGCCGCGAACAAATAATTTTTAGATTGTTTTTTATGTTTGAAAATGCTAATATTCTTATATAATTTTTTATATTTATGCCTTTAATTAACCCAGACAATATCGGCGGCGACTTGGCAAAGATATTTGTTATCGAGTTTGTCGTTCTCGCTGTCGTTATCGTGCTTTTGCGCGTTCTCTAATATGCCAGAACTTCCGGAAGTGGAAACTATCCGCCGCGATTTGGCGGCGATAATGGTCGGTTCAAAAATAATATCTGTCGATATCTTATCGCCGGGGAGCGCTTCGCATTCCGCGGCTTTTTTTAGGAAAGAATTAATCGGCCGCAAGATAGTTGAGGTCGGCCGCCGCGGCAAACTTTTAATTTTCCGGCTCTCGCCGAGCGCCGGCCAGAAAATGTCTCATATTATTGTTCATTTGAAGATGACCGGGCAATTAGTTTTTTCCGATAAGAAGCATGAAGTTGCCGGCGGGCATAGCCGGGATGCTCGAAAAGAATTGCAAAATCTTCCGAGTAAACATACGCGCGCGGTTTTAAAGATGGCCGACGGCGGAAAATTATTTTTTAATGATTTGCGGAGATTTGGCTATATAAAATTAGTTTCGCAGGCGGAACTTGATGATATTCTGGCCCGGGGCTATGGGCCGGAACCTTTGACTGTTGAGTTTACTTTTCCGATTTTTGAAAAAACGCTCCGGAAGACGAATATGAAGATAAAAGCGGCGCTGCTCAATCAGAAGATAATCGCCGGCTTAGGAAATATTTATACCGATGAAGTCCTCTGGGCTGCGCGGATAAGGCCGGATCGTCCGGTTGGAAAGATATCCCAAGCGGAATTAAAGAAGCTCCAGTCGGAGATTAATCGGATCATCCGCTTGGCGGTAAAGCATCGCGGCACGACTTTTAGCGATTATGTCGATTCCAGCGGCCGCCGCGGCGGCTTCAGTAAGTTTCTTAAAGTTTACGGCCGCGCCGGAGCAGCCTGCCCGAATTGCCGCCAGCCGCTTAAAAAAACGAAAATTGCCGGGCGGGGGACGCATTATTGTCCTATTTGCCAAAAGTAAGCGAAATAATCCTCAGAAATTTGACTTTTATCCGGTTTTTATATATTGTTTAAACAGTTAATAATTAATCGCGTTATCAATATGTCACAGGACAACATGATCAAGATGGAATGTACGGTCTGTAAGACTACTACCCACCATTCTCGCAAGAATAAGAAAGTTCTTAAGGAACGTTTAGAACTATCCAAGTATTGCAATAAGTGCAAGAAGAACACGCCTCACAAAGAAACTAAATAAACGCCTCCGGCTCGGCCGGCAGCTAAATATTATGCCTCAAAAATTAACCAAACCTTTTATTTTAATTTTAGTGGTTTTAGTTCTCGCCGGCTGTTATCTGGTTTTCAGGCCTTTCCTCACGGAAATAATCGTCGCCGCCATTCTGGCGTCGGTTTTTTATACTCCGTTTTTACGGTTTACAAAATTTCTCAAAGGACGGAAAAATTTGGCCGGTATTTTGATGTGTATTTTTCTTTTGGTAATTATTATTTTGCCGTCGTTGAAGCTGGTAGTTTATGCCGGCGAGAAATCGGTCGTCGCCTATAGCGCGACTGTCGAATTTTTTAATGACCACTCTTTGAACGATCTTTTTAAAATTGAGTTTTTCCAACGCGGCTCCCTTAGTAATATTAATTTAGACAAGTTTGATTTTCATAGTGAGAATTTTAAAAATGCGCTTTTGACCGCTTTTAAGGAATCTAGCGATTGGCTCTTATCAGGGGCGACGTTCGCCGTCAAAGAAACGACGAATTTTATCGTCTCCCTTGTCTTGATCATTATTACGATGTTCTTTTTCTTTGTGGACGGCGAAAAAATGCTGGGGAAAATAATGACTCTTTCGCCGCTGCAGAATAAGTATGATAAAGAATTATTCCGCAAATTCCGCGTCGTCAGCCGCACTACTTTTGTCTCCACCTTTGTCGTCGCCATCGCGCAAGGCTTGGTCGGAGCGGCCGGTTTTGCCATTGTCGGCTTTCCGGCTTTCCTCGCCGGCGTGCTGGTTGCTATCCTCTCCCTTCTGCCTTATGTTGGTTCGATGATTTTTTATATTCCTGTCGGCATATTCTATCTTTTGACCGGCGATATCTGGCAGGGAATTTTTGTCCTTCTTTGGGGGGCGTTAATAATCAGCACTATTGATAATGTCATCCGCACTTATATGGTTAAGGATGAGGCGGAAATAAATCCGATTTTCGTGTTTTTCTCGATTCTGGGAGGCATCGCTATCTTCGGTTTCTGGGGCGTCGTTCTCGGCCCGCTGCTGGTGGCTTTAGCGGTGACCGTTTTCCATATCTATGAATTGGAATTCTGCGATTCTTTGGAGGGAACTAACTGCCAAGAATTAAAGAATGAAGTTAAGGCGGGAGAACGCGCCGAAGCAGCCCGTTTGGAAGCGTTGAAAATAAAGAATAAAAAATAGGTTTTTAAAAGAGGTTTTTCAAAATTAATATACAATCATATGATCGGACCAAAAACTAAAAAAAATTTGGAAGAGGCTTTCGCCGGCGAGTCCATGGCGCGCAATAAGTATGATTGGTTTGCTTCCGCTTTCCGGAAAGCCGGCTATATCCAGATAGCCAATATTTTTGAAGAGACCGCCCGTAACGAGAAAGAGCACGCCAAACTTTGGGCTAAGGCGCTCGGGCTCATTCCCGAGGAAATTGCGGAAGATTTAAAAGCGGCGATTAAGGGCGAGCATTTTGAAAACTCGGAAATGTATCCGCGCATGGAGAAAGAAGCTTTAGAGGAAGGCCATGCCGATATCGCCAAACTTTTTAAGGAAGTCGGCGAAGTTGAAGAAAAGCACGAAGCGCGCTACCAGAAATTATTAGAAAATATGGAGAAGGGGGAAGTATTTAAGAAGCCGGCCGTGAAGCGCTGGAAATGCAATAATTGCGGCTATATCCACGAAGGAACGGAGGCGCCGGATAAGTGCCCGGCTTGCAATCATCCGCAAGGCTACTTTGAGGTTTTTGAAGAAACTTACTAATTATAATAATATGAGCAATAGAGTCGGAAAAACTTATTTCTGCCGGATCTGCGGCAATGAAGTCAAGTTTGAAAAAGACGGCGGCGGAAAATTAATCTGCTGCGGCGAGGAGATGCAGATCAAGAAAGACGGATTTGACGGAGAAGAATAGATGATTTAAAATATTTGCAGTTTATAGCGGGCCTAGCCTGGATAGCTAGGCTCGTTTTGCGGGATTAGTATAACAGTAGTACAGCGGCCTCCAAATCCGCTAGCGTAGGGGCGGCACCTACATCCCGTGCGTAAAAGAAGAACCAGATTTTACTCTGGTTTTTTTTGATTTTTAAGGTAAAATGGCGTATAATTAAGATGTCTGAGTATTATTTTTAAACTGAAGATTATGAAAACATGGTCAAGCGCTCTTATTGCTGCTCTCTTTATCTTTTGCGCCATTACGCCAGTTTTAGCGTTTCCCGCCGATAATCTGTCCAGTGAATTGAGCGGCCGGATTCTTTTGGACGTCGAGCATAACGGTGAGGCCTGGTATGTTTATCCGGGTGATTTTCATCGTTACTATCTGGGAACTGCGGCTGATGCCTATTCAATCATGAGAAATCTTTCTCTCGGCGTTTCAAATGATAATTTTTCTAAGATTGTGAGCAGCACCGCTTCGGCTTATGCAGATAGATTCAAAGGATTAATACTCCTTAAACCGGAAGATGCCGGCCGGGCTTATTATGTAAATCCGGATGATAAATCTCTAATATATTTAGCTGACGCCGCTGACGCCTATAGTTTGATGCGCCAGTATTCATTAGGAATAACGGCTAGCGATTTAAAAACAATTCCAATCGGCAAAATTATTTTAGACGATGCCGGGCAGGAGATATCTCGCCAGTGGCAGAATCTGGGCTGGTGGGGAAGAGTGAATCAGGATTATGTAAAAGTTATGTCCGAGCCGAAATTAGACTCGACGCGAACAGGCACATTTTTTTCAAATAATATTGTTAAGGTTTTAGGAGTGAAAAAAGGCGACGGACATATCTGGTATCAGATTGACGGCGGGAAGTATCCGGGCGCTTATGTCGATTCTCTGTTTATTAGCGCGATTACTCAGCCCGCGTCGGAATATTCGGTTGTTCCTCCGAGTGAAATTAAGGAGAATGATTATTGGATAGATGTGGATATGACCAAGAAAATTTTGACGGTTTATCAATTCGACGCGCCGATATTTGCGACTTATATTTCCCTGGGACGCCTAGACGCTCCGACTGTCATCGGAACTTATCATGTCTGGCTGAAAGCGAAAAAGGATAATATGCGGAGCCAGCCTTTGTCGACTCATCCTTATGACTTAGCTGATGTTCCTTGGGTGATGTATTATTATAAATCTTTTTCGGTTCACGGAACCTATTGGCATGATAATTTCGGGAGCAGAGTGAGTTCGGGATGCACTAATGCCACTCAAGGAGATTCGAAATATTTATTTGATCTGACCAGCCCGGCAGTCGGGGATGTTAATGAAGTGCGCGCTTCAAGCACTAATCCCGGTATCCTGATTAATAATCATTATTAGGGGCGGCATATCGTGTCTATATATTAAAAAAAAGGAAGCCTGGGGCTTCCTTTTTGGTGTTTGGGCATGTTCTTATGTGAACATGTTTTTTATTTTTAGGAGTTCTTGCCG
>Ga0172381_10001092_pt1 | contig 33168 bp, 32 predicted proteins | sample Leawel6488metaG_FD_119754 | JGI IMG/M metagenome (GOLD analysis project Ga0172381, IMG submission 119754) | Leachate microbial communities from a municipal landfill in Southern Ontario, Canada - Leachate well 64-88 metaG | ecosystem: Engineered > Solid waste > Landfill > Unclassified | place... | reverse complement strand
TGTTACAATTGCAGCAATTGGGGTTACCTTTTGGACTTCGTTCTGGTATACAATGGTATAGAGACTTAATTATTAAATCTTTATACTATGAAACCAAGACGGAATACTCAAGAAGAAACCATTATGTTTAAAAGAAATGTCATTGATCGTTGTTTGGCTCGTAATATGCTGTGTAAAGAAGGGGCTAAATTGTTATCTATGCATCCTAAAGCTTTTTCTCGATTAAAAAAGAATTACAAAGAAAACGGAATTACTGCTTTAGTATCAAAACCACCTGGACCCAAACCAGGAAAATACACCGCGGCCAATCGCACCCCTACGGACGTAGAAGATATGGTCGTGGCCATAGCTCTAAAACACCCGTATTTTGGACCGATTGCTTTAGCTGACAATCTTTTAGAAAGATATTCAATTAAGCTGGATAGCACGACTATTTGGCGGATACTGAAAAGAACTAAAACTAGATATACCAGGGAATATAGGAGGTGGAAGCAGGAACCAAAGCTTTATTGCTTGGAAACCCCGGGAATAGAGCTACAGCTGGATGCCTGCTATCCATGGGGTAGAGGCAGAAAATTGTGCGTATTTGACGCGATTGATGATTGCTCCCGCTATGTTTATGGTAAAATATATAATATTGAGAATGATGATAATGCGATTGATTTTGTAAAACACCTAATCAATAATGTCCCATTTCAAATACAAAGTCTTAGGGTGGATAATCGCTACGGTAAAAAATTTGTTAAATTTTGCGAATGTGTGGGAATAAATGTTATTTATAATGATCCTTATACCCCCAAACAAAATGGTAAAATTGAAAGATTCCATAAAACTTTAAAAAGAGAACTATTTTGGAGATATTGTGCTTACCACGAAGAACAAGAAAGTCTACAATACAAGCTAAATTTGTATTTAAAACACTACAATTATAATCGAAAACATTCCGGCTATGGCATGGACAGGGTGACCCCGACGCAAAAGCTAATCAAAGCAACCTTGAATAATTATTCATTATCATTAATTTATCCACAGAAGGTAACTTTATCTATGCAACAGTACAAAACTTGACACTAAACCAACTTTATGTTATTTTTAATACATACAACCAACGCTCTTTATAAAAAGAGAACCAGGAGGGTAAAATGGGAAGAAACACTGTTTTCCAAGTATTGTTTTTAATTTCTTTGACAACATCATCAGCCAACGCATTGACGACCACAGCGGAAGCCGTGACCACAGAAAGCACAGTAACTGAAACAAATAAAAATTTCAGCGTTAATGCTTCAGTTGATATCGGCAAAAACACCAAAGATTTATTGCAGAGTGGCGGTGAAAAAGCGACTGAAATCTTGGAAAAACTTTCCAAAGCATTGGGTACTACCGTAGAAAAAGTTTTTCCTTATTATGTCAAGCAAAAAAAATATGAGGGTATTTATTATACTGCTGGAATAATATTCTCTATTGTTTTGTTATTTATAATGACTATATTTCTGTATAAACAATTTCTTAAAAAAGAGAAAGAGAATTCAGACAGCTATACGACTTTTGGTGTATTCACAATAATTGTGTTCATTATTTTTCTGTTTACTTCCATAGTAGGGCTATGCCAAATACCAAGCTGGATGGTGCAAATTCAAAATCCGGAATTTGAAGCTATTCAACAAATAGTTATAGATGCTAAAAATCTAACTAATTAAATGATTTTACGGTTCTCGATAAACCACTCTGCTGACAACGGCGTGGTTTTTTAATTGTCCAAAATAGATCCTCACCACCAAACCACCAATCTCAATAAAAACCCATAAACCGCAAAAACTATATTTGCCGGAAGTAAAATAAATTTACTGCCAATTTGTTCTGTATTCACTGTATTGACCGCTTGTCTTAATAAATCTTTATCTTTAATCACTCGACCTGTCTGAATTTTTTTTCTAAGCACGAGCCAAGTCGTCCAGTTTTTCGGTTGGAGCCAATAAACATACACACGAAGCAAATCCAAAAACCATCCGGAAAAAAAGGCGAAAAATATCAAACCAAAATTATATAAAATTTCCAAAGGCAAAAGTAAAACTAAAGTCGGAATTTTATAATAAATCAATTTTATCGCATAACGATTTCTTTCTAACCAAAAATATTTTTTTTTATTTCGCCCAAATTCATAATCATGATAAAAAATGGATTTTTCCGCCAGAACTATTTTATAACCCAGACTGCGGAGCCGAAGTGAATAATCCACATCCTCATGATACAGAAAAAAATCATTGCTCCATAAACCATATTTTTTCAATAAATCAGCTCGCATCAAAGTCGCGGTACCGGAAGCATACCCGATCTCACCACTATTTTTAAACTCACTTAAATTTTTTTGATAATCGCGACAATACCCAATTCCCAAATATTGCCAGCAATCACCGGAAGTGTTTATTTTATCTGGTTGATTATTCAGTAAAATCATAGACTGGACTTGACCAATTGTTTCGTCGCTCACCATCACTCTGACAATTTCCTCAATCGATGTGTCAGACAAATATCCATCACCGTTGTGAAGGAAAATATAGTCCGCACCATGATCAAGGGCAAATTGAATACCAACATTATTGCCGGCAGAAAAACCGATATTGCTCGTTTGTGGTAATATTTTTATTGATATTTTATCTTTATACTCGGCCACTGTCGCTTCAATAAAAGCCAGCTGGTTGGTTGTTTCGGTCGGATTATATGGAATAATCAAACTCAAATTAGTTTTATCATAACTTTGTCTATTCACAGACACTAAAGTTCGCACCAAATATTTTTTTGGCTCGTCTCCCCATAGTAGATAAATTATCGCAACTTTTTTAAACATATTTTAATAATGCTATTTTAACAAAGATTGGGGTTTAAGGCAACCATTGCCAAATCACATCATATTTGATATAGTTTAATAAATTATAGTCACAAAAACTATAACTTATAATAAGAATAGTTAATGGAAATATTGCTCTTTTACAAAATGCTTTTAGAAAAAGGCCAACAAACAAAAGGAGGATATTATGTTTCCTACATCAAATTATGAATGGTCATGTAAAGATTGTGGCGAAAAATCACACACACATCAAGACAATGAACTTTCTCAACCCAACGTAGTTTCGCCAAAATGCCCGAAGTGTTATGGTGAAATGGCGGGTAAACCTATCGTTCATCGGGGGCCTTTTCCCGAAAACCCGTTCAAAAAAAATTAATCTTTAAAAATTAATCTTTTCTCGCTTTCTGGGAGGGATATCAAAAATATCCCTCTCTTCTTTTAAAAGCATTTTATATTTTAGATAGTCATCAAAAAATTTTCACCCCTCACCGATAAAACCGATGATTCCCTTTCCACTTCCAAAAATATTTCAACCAACTTTTAATATGGGCACGAGCATATTTATTGGTAATAATTGGCCAAATTAAACCCGGCACTTTAGCTGAAGCCCGTCCATGGGTGTGTCTAACTACAACTTCCGGAAAATAATACACTGCCCATTTTTTCTCCCACATCCGATGACACCAATCACTGTCTTCGGCATACATCCAAAATATTTCATCAAATCCACCAACTTCGGCTATGGCTTTTTGTCTGACAAACATCGCCGAACCCATCACCCAATCCACAGGTTGAGGAGAACTGTGATCAAAATCTTTCATTAAAAATCGGTCATTAATTTTTTTGGTTTTTCCACCAAAATTAAATTTAGCACGACTAAAAAATGGTTGAGTAAAATAAGGAAAACGATAGCAAGAATATTGTAGGGAACCATCAGGATAAACAATCTTCGGTGCCACAATACCAATATACTTATTTTTCTCCATAAAATTATACAACATTTTCAAGGTGTTGTTTTCTCCAAAAAATTCCGTGTCCGGATTTAAAACAAAATAATATTCTGCGTCAAACATAGTCATCGCCACATTTTGCGAAGAACCAAAACCATAGTTTTTATCGCGAATCAACACTTGTGTATGCGGAAACATACTTTCTACTTCCCTGATATTATCATGAGAATTATTATCCACAATCGCTACCGCGATACGCAAATCACTGTCTTTGCTATTTTCAAACAAGGTTTTTAAAGATTTGATTAATTCTTTTTTTGAATTGGCGTTGACTAAAGTTAGACAAATTTGATATTTCATAAATTTAAAACCATTTTCTAATATTTTTCCACGAAACTTTTCTTGCTTGTTGTGTAGTTTGTCGTGTTTGGCGTAATTTTTTTCTGTTTTTCCAGAGCCATGTCCAACTTTGCCATAAAATCTTCGGATCAGTCAATAACAAATAACCAACCTTACCCACTTCAAAACATAAGATAAATGGCCAGTCCAATAACATATTTTGCCAAGCTTCATTTTTATAAATAGTTGCCAAATGATTTTTATAAGAATGAAATCGAACAAAAGCCGATTGTTTAGTTTTATTTTTTACCATGGCGGAAATATTTTCACTTTCTGGACCGGCTGAACCACGATCATGATACGCTACACTATTGAGTAAAATAAACGATTGGCAACCCACATTGTGTAGACGAAATGCCAAATCCACATCTTCTTGATAAGATAAATATAGCGGATCAAAAATATTTTTTTCAACTAACAAAATTTTATCTAAATCTTGAAGACGATAAATAACCATAGTACCAGAAATCCCAAACACCTCAAAAAAATCTTTTTGATAAATTTCTTGAATTTTCTTGTCCTGACTATTTTCTTGCCAAACTAAGCCATTGGCCAAATATTCCAAAGCACGACCGGTACGAAATATTTTTATCCCGAGTGCATCAATTTTATCTGTAAAACCAGACGCCGGATTTTTATTGATCACTACTTGAGAAAAATCCCATTTCATCAAGCGTGGTGCGACTGCGGTCGCTTCCGGATGACTGTCTAAAAATTTTACTAATTTTTCCAACGCATCAGGCATTAAATACATATCTTGGTTGAGCAACAAAACATATTCAGTCTCAGAGTTTTGATAGGCTAAATTATGTCCATTGGCAAAACCAATATTTTCCGGCAAACTGATTATTTTGTATTCAGTCCCCGATTCCGTAAAATAATGCGTCAGTAATTCCACAGTTTTGTCCGCGGAACCATTATCCACTATCATAACCAAAAAATCTTTAAGAGTTTGATTTTTTAAAGAATCAATAAGATACGGAATATATTTCTCACCGTTCCAGATAATTAAATTTATAGAAAGTTTTTTCATAATTTTTTATTCCTCAATACCACCACTGTCAGTACTAATTTGTGAGCAAGAGAAATCCACATCCATTCATACCACGGATGCCATTTTTTAAAATACTGATTCATACTCCGTGTAATATTTTTCTGTTTCCAAAAAACATCTTGTTTTTTAAAAGTTTGTCCTAAAAAATCCACACAAGAAATCATCGGATTATATATTACGGAATATCCCAGTCGTTTGACTTCACGACACAAATCCACATCTTCAAACCAAATAAAATATCGTGGATCAAAAGCCCAACCCAGCTTCTCACAAATTTCTCGACGAATCAATAAAAATGAACCACGCACACTGTCTACTTCCTGAGTTTTGGTCCAGTCCACATCATGATATAAATAATTATTTAAAATATTCGGAAAAAAATGCGGTAATTTAAAAATTATCGCCAGCTGGTTCAATGCAGTGGGAAATCTCCGTGGCATCGCGTCTTTTTTGATTTGCCCTTGATTGTCCGTCAAACGACAACCGACAATCCCTGCTTGTGGATTTTCTACCAACCAGATCATGATTTTTTTTAAAATATTTTCCTCCACCAGCATGTCCGGATTTAAAAATAATAAAAATTTCCCTTGAGAAATTTTAAACCCTTGATTGTTGGCATAGCCAAAACCAAAATTTTGTTTGTTTTTTATGAGCTTTACTTCCAAAAAATCGCGTTCAATAATTTCTATGGTTTTATCAGTAGAATTATTATCCACTATGATCTGCTCAAAATTTAAATCATCTATCCCTTTAAAGACAGATTTTATTTGCTGAGCAATCAGTTCCTCGGCGTTATAGGTAACAGTAATAATAGATAAGTCCATAATAAATAGAACATTAGCAAAATTTATGCATTTTGTCAACAATAAAACAACTTATCCACCGTGTCTTTTTTATTCTACTATTTCCGTAATTCTTTTTTCAAATAATCCACATAGGGAATTGCCGAAGGATTGATATTTTTTGCCATCGCTAAATAAAAACTCAAAAACCCACCAAAAACCATTATTTCATAGGCTTGTAAAATTTTATCTTTTTCTTCACAAATATAGCTTTCGTATTTAATTCCATTTTTCTTTAAAATATTTTTGGTAATTTGTATCCTTTTTTTAATCTTTGTGGAATATAAATCAGATTCCAAAAAAATAAATAAGATATTTTTTTTATTACTTACCGGAAAAAACATACCTTCCAATAAATGATGATTCATTTCTGGCAATAAAAAGTAGCCAGCAAATCTTTTACCACTTTCATTCGTTTGGTTGGCAGCAATATGAGCATTGGCACTTAAATGTTCGCTGGCGACAAACCACATACTTCGCTCACTAGTCTCTTCAATCATTTTTTTAGCTACATTTCCCTGTTCGATCATCACCCCAAATTTTCGCGCATATTTATCCGCCACTTCAATAATATTTTTTACTTCTTGATTAGTCAATTTTATCTGATCTAGTTTTGCTAAAATAATTTTTAAAGCAAAAATAGAATAACCCAAGCCCACGCGTGGAATAGCAGAGGGATTATTTTCCGAGGAAAAAATAATATTAGGAATTTTTAGGGTTTTAGATTTTTTTGCCAAATCTCCACCAGAAGAGATGGTGACTATTTTAGTTTTATTCATTTTTGCTTCAGCCAAAACCGATAAAGTTTCTTCGGTATTGCCCGAATAACTACAAATAATAACTAGGGTTTTTTCATTGGCGTAAGCCGGCAAAGTATAATCACTGACTACTTCAACCGGTATTGTCATTTTATCTTTATATAAAGATTTAATTAGATGCCCACCCAAACCCGAACCACCCATACCAGCTACTACTACATTAGTTACCTGTTTATAATCTACCGGTAATTTAAAACTGTGAAATTCCGACCAAATCTGTTCTATTTGTTTACCAAACAATTCCAGACTAGCGAGCATATTTTGCGGATCAAGTTTCTTTATCTTTTGAGTGTCGTATTTTTTCTTCATATGATTTAAGTTAATTTTTATAATTTCTTTTTCTACTGACATTAGCAACAATTCCCAAAGCCGCCAAATTTACCACCATCGCCGTTCCACCATGACTGATCAATGGCAAAGGTAATCCAGTAATTGGTGCCCCACCTACCATAGCAAGCATATTAAGAGAAGCTTGTATAAAAAACCACACCATAATCCCCGAAACCAACAAATAACCAAATTTATCCGGTGCTTGATTGGCAATTTGAAAACCTTTGAGAGTAAAAATAAAAAACAAAAATACAAATCCCACACTAATCACAAAACCAAATTCCTCGGCAAATACTGCAAAAACCGAATCTGCCTGTACTTCCGGTAAATATAAATGTTTTTGTCGAGAATGTCCATAACCTACCCCCCAAATTCCACCTGAACCAACCGCAAGATAGGCTGCATTTACATGATAGCCAATCCCTTGTGGATCTATTTCCGGATGTAAAAACACCGACATACGATCCCGGCGATGTCCGTCAAACATCAAAAAACCAAAAGCAATTATTCCAACCAAGCTCAAAAGAGCAATTACCTTCCATTCCACTCCAGCTAAAATAAGCACAAAAAAAACCATAAAACACAAAATGGACAGAGTGCCAATATCCGGCTGAACTAAAATTAAAACAAAAATTGGAATCAAGGTGAAAAAAATCGGCAATAAACCATTTTGAAAATCTCGAATATTCCTTCCTTGTTGGCTAAACATTGAAGCCAAAACTAAAGCTACTACCAATTTTGCCAACTCCGATGGTTGAAAGCTAAAAGGAAAATTTATCCAACTGTGTGCAACTGTATTGTTGGTTGTGCCAATACCAGGAATAAAAACCATAACCAATAAACACGCAACCAAAAAATAGAAATATTTATTCCATTTTAGCCAATGAACATAATCTATTTTAGAAAATATCCAAAAAAATATCAGACCCGGCAAGATACCGGAAAATAGCTGTCTTTTGACAAAATAATAAACATCACCAAATTTATTATAAGCCAAAGCCGAGCTGGAAGAATTCAAAATTATCAAACCAAAAACCAAAAAAAATAAAACAAAGATTAAAAAAAACTGATCGATATTTTTGTCTTTAGTTTGTAGCCACATAATTTAAATATTCATGTCCACAATTAAATAAACGGCAATAAACAAAAATAATTGAAAAATGGGTGTAAAAATAGCGAGTAGACGAGATAATACCTTATCTATATTATAGAAATAAAAGGATCCACTGAAATTCAAAAATAACACCACTACTCCACTAATCGGCAAAATCAAAATTTTCCACCATAGTCCCACCAAATCCACTCCGAAAATAATATTGTAATGTAAAAAATAAGAAACTTCGCCAAGATTTATATAAAAAAAGATATACCACCATGCTAGAATCTGAAATAACAAGGACACAAATAAAGAAACTAAAACTATTTTGTCACGAAAAAAAACTTTGATTAGATAAATCATAATTTTTCAATTATTTTAAATTCTCCATTAGTACCAATAGAAATTTTATCTCGCCTTTTAATATGACCGGATAACACCAATTCCGCCAATTTATTTTCTACTTTTTCTTGAATCACACGTCGCAAAGGTCGAGCACCGAACTCCGGATCAAATCCAGCAGTAGCCAAATACGACAAGCCTTCATCACTGATAGATAATTCAATGCCTTTTTCATCCATTTCTGCAACTAATCGTGCGAATAACAAACGAGCAATTTGCTCCACATCAACCATATTCAGAGGTTTAAATAATACGATTCCGTCAAAACGATTTAAAAATTCCGGACGAAAATATTCAGATAATTCACCACGCAACAATCTATCTTTAATAATATCCGTGGACAAACCGGTTTTTAATTGCTCTGCCACATAAGCGGTACGAGCATTGGAAGTGGCAATGAGAATCACACTAGTAAAATCCACCACTCGTCCGGAACTGTCGGTCAACCGACCATCATCCATTACTTGTAAAAACAAATTTAAAATATCCGCATCCGCTTTTTCTATTTCATCCAACAGTAACAAAGAAAATGGCTGACGGCGAATCGCTTCAGTCAAAATACCACTACCCTTTTCTCCCGGGGCACCAATTAAGCGATAAATACTGGTTTTATCTTGATATTCACTCATATCAATCCTGATCATTTTTTCTTCTCCACCAAAATATACCTCAGCAATAGTTTTCGCCAATTCAGTCTTACCCACACCGGTTGGACCTAAAAACATAAAATTAGCAATCGGTCGCTTTTCCGAACGTACCTGAGCACGAGCTCGTCGCAAAGCATTTGCCACTAAATCTACTGCCTCATCCTGACCCACCACTCGTTTATGCATTTCTTCTTCCAAATTTAATAACTTAGTGGATTCGTCAGCATTAACCGTAGTCATGGGAATACCGGTTTTTTCCGCCACAACTTGAGCAACTTCTTCCTCAGTGACGAGAGTGTTTGTACCTTTTTTATTCTTGGTAAAAGTTGCAGCTTCTTTGACCACATCTAAAGCACTCCCAGGCAAATAAACTTCATGTAGATATTGAGCGGATAATTCCACGGCTCTGGCAATAGCATTGTAAGAAAAAAAGACTTTATTCTGATATTCAATAGTGCCAACTTTAGCTTCCACTACTTGAATCGCCTGATTATTATTCATTTCCGTGATATCAATTTTTATAAAAATATTAGCTAAATTGGAACTAGCCAAATAACGCGAATAGTTATCCGGAGTGGTTGTGGCAATAATCAAAATATCTCCATTGCTTGAATATTCAGCCAACGCCCCCGCTACATCCAAACTTCCACCTTCACCACCAGTGGTCACCCCAATAAGTTCATGTAGATTGTGAATAAATAACACTACATTGCGTGCCTGCGCAACCTCACGCATAATTTTGATCAATCGTTCAATTGCACCAGATGGAGTTGTACCGGAAAGTAAAGATGATACACTCAACCTAACTAATCTTTTATCTTTCATCCGCTCCGGCACATCTTCAGTAATCATCCGCTCGGCAATTCCCTCCACAATACTACGACGACCCACACCAAAATCTCCGGTCAAAATCACATTTTGCTTACTACCGGAAACTATTCTAAATATTTCATCCATTTCTTGATTGCGTGCCACACAAAATTCCACTCGACCAGCTGCTGCCAACCGTGTTAGATCTTCTCCGAAACTGTTAAGATACGGGGTAGCCAAAGCGGTCATAGCTTTATCCATACCATGCTTGGATCGATGACTACCGGCTTTAGCACGCGACACATAGCGACGATAAAGTCGTTCACCAGTTCTCGCCCATTCCACCACATTAGCAAGTTTATCGTGATCAATGGAAAAATCATATAACAATTCCTGAATTTCCGGAGAATATTTGACTGTTGCTACCAATAATTCAGTAATACTCACATATTCTCCATGGGACATATAGGCTTCTTCATAAGCCTGAAATATCACTTGCCAAAAATTCATAGAAATTCCTGGCATCCGCATCGCATCAGCACCAGCCTCGGCCTTAGCACGAATAATTGGCGAAACTTTCTCTTGCAAAGTCTTTTCCGACACGCCCAAACGGATAAAAATATTACCCACAGCATTAAATTCCAATAAAACGGAAAATAGATGCTCAGGTTCCATGGTTTTATAACCTTCCTTATCCGCCAAATCATAAGCTCGACTAACAGCCTGTAAAGCTGTATCGGTAAAAACATGAGAAATATCTATTTTTTTTCGATGTGACAACTTTGATCCCTGTTCACAACTTTGAATATCCAAAGATACCGGCATCGCACCAGCTGTTTGAAAATCATGCAATTCCACACTCCCTCGAATCTTTTTCTCCACTACAGTCCGATACCACAAATAACTAAAAAATATTATTATCAACCAAAACAATAACTGTGCTTTTTTTGCCAACAAAAGAAAATTATCAACCGGATTTTTTAAAAAATCCAAAGTAATATTTTGCTGATACAAAAAAAATCCGAACCAAATCAAAGTGGTCAAACCCAATGCAAAAACCGTAATTTTTCTTATTTTATTAAAAACTTGTCGATATCTAAGTAAAGCCAACTGAAAACGATTGAGTGGATATGACCAAAACAACCATTTACCTCGTAAATTGACTCCGGCCGCAGAACCATGACAATTCGGACATTTTTTTGCACTCAAAAAACTCGTACCTTTACAAGACGGACAAATAATTATATCTAATTTTTCTTTTGTTGCAAAAAGCATATTAAATAAATAAATTGGTCAAACCTAAAATCACCACAACAGGTAATATCAACCAACAAAAAAATAAAGCTAAACAAAAAATCAACCAGATCAATAAAGCAAGGCTCCGAGCGATAATTTGCACCAAACGTAAAATAAAACTAATAATCCGTCCTTGGATATCGTATTGCCCATACATGGGAACAAAAATATTTTGGAGCCATACCCCTGGTGCCAAATTGGCATTACCTTCTTGCAACAAGGAAAAACATTTGATTAAAATATATTTAGCCCCACCAGTGAACCACCACAAAGGAAAATATACCAAATCCAGTATGGCTTCCCAAAAAATTCTTTGAATTAAAACGAAAAACATAATTGATAGTTATCTGATTCAACCAATTATATAATACCATAAATACAGGCTGTGGACAATGGATGTTGATGGGATTAAAAAAGAGCGGTTGGACAGACCCGCTCTTTGTTTTCTTTGACATTTGAAATTTGATATTTGATATTCATCTCTTACCTCTTTGCCACAGCAGTTTCTCCGACACTCATATATTGAATATTATTTACCGCCACAAAACCGGAATTTTTCAATCTCTCTTCCAAATTGGACATAGAGCTTAATTCCGCGATTTTTATATCAGTTTTCTGTATTTCTTCTTTTAAATTTTTCACCTTTTTCTGTGCATTTTTCATCTCATAACCGCTTCCGGCAGCAATATTGGTGGTGGCCACATACGCAATAAACAAAAATGTTACCAGTCCCAAATAAGCAACTCTGGCAGTTTTACCCAAAGCCCAAGTCGGTAAAATATTCCAACGCAACATCGTCCGAACCACATAATAAAAATAAGTAAGGTGACGTCTAATGGCTCTGATAAATCGACTAAAACGCATATTTTTTTAATTTAAAAATTTTTTTGAATAACTCTTAGTTTAGCACTTCGAGCACGCGGATTATTTTTTAATTCATCTTCCCTAGCAATCAACGGTTTTTTAGTAATTGTAGTAAATTGAGCGACAGGCAATGATTGAAAATAATGTTTAACAATTCGATCCTCCAACGAATGAAATGATATCACAGCCAATCGTCCACCACTGGATAACATTTCCACAGCTTCAGGTAAAGTTTCTTTCAAGACTTGTAATTCATTATTCACTTCAATGCGCAAAGCTTGAAATACCTTAGTTGCTGGATGAATTCCTCCTACCCATGGTATCTCTTTGTCCGTACCTAATTTTTTCCGATAAACCGCAAGAATAATTTCCACTAATTCAAAAGTATTCACAATTTCCTTTTCCTTTCGCTTTTGAACAATCGTCTCGGCAATCTCCTTGTATAGACCTTCTTCACCTAATTTTCTAAAAATTTCACCAAGTTCATCTGGCAGATATTTATTTACAATCTCCTTGGCTGTAATTTTATTTTCCTCCATGACATTGATGTCGTATCTCATATCAAGTGGCTCATCCAATTCAAAACTGAATCCCCGACCTCGTTCCATAAATTGTGGTGTGGACCAACCCAGATCCAACAAAATCCCATCCACCGGAGAAAAATTATTTTCTTTGACAATCTTCTTTATATTTTTAAAATTATCACGGACAAAAACTGCCCTGTCCTCAAAACGATATAAATTCCTTTTGGCATTTAAAACAGCTTCCGCATCCGCATCTATACCCAGAACCATTCCCTGTGGTGCAATTTTTTCTAAAATTGCTTCCGCGTGTCCCGCATCACCCAAAGTTCCGTCAATAATATTTTTATTAGCTTTTAAATTCAGCGATTCAATCACCTCTTTTAACAAAACTGGTATATGTCTCATATATTAAATTCCTAGTTCTCCCATTTGCTCAGCGATATTTACGCTCTCTGATTCCGTTTGATTTTTATATTTAGTCCATTCTTCTTCATCCCAAATTTCCAAACGATTGTAAAGACCAGCAACCACCAATGATTTTTTGAATTTAGCAAAAACTCGCAAATACTCTGGCATAACCACACGACCTTGTTTATCCAAACCAACATCCATAGCTCCAGCCAGCATTAAACGAGAAAAAGCACGAGAATTGGCTTGACTGATGGGCAAAGTAGCCAGCTTTTCTGCCAACTTCTCCCATTCTTTTTTTGTGTAAAGAAACAAACAATTATCCAAACCGCGAGTAATCACCGCACCGTCTTTTAATTGGTGCCTAAACTTTACTGGGATGGCCATTCGTCCCTTTTTATCTAAATTGTGTTTATACTCTCCGATAAACATAATTTTTAATAATTCATTTTAATCAAATCCCCCACTTTTCTCCACTAGCTTCCATTTTACACCACCATTCCACACCCGTCAACAAAGTTTATCCACAGCCCCCATTTTTTCACAATTAAAAAATACCCCTTGATATTATCGCAAAGTATTTTGACATTTGATATTTGAAATTTGACATTAATCCACTTCAATCTCTTTCTCCCTCTCTCCTATTTCAACAGTCGCTCCGGACGCGGATAATTTTTCTTGTAACCCACGACTTGATTGTTCTTCTCCATGATTTAAAATAATTTTTTTCGGCCATGATCCACCTGATTTTACCCAGGTTGCCAATTTATCTTGATCCCCATGAGCGGATAAAATTTTCGTGGTTTCAATATGACAATTGACTTGTACTTTGTTACCAAAAATATCTACATAATGAGCACCTTCCAAAATTCTCCGACCTAAAGTGTGCTGGGCTTGAAATCCAACAAAAAATAAAGTATTTTTCTCATCAGACAAATAACGCAACGCATGATGTAAAATTCGTCCACCATTCATCATTCCAGCACCGGCAATAATTACTTTCGGTCCGTGAAGTAAATTAATTCTTTTGGATTCGTCAGTACTGGCTGTCAATTTCAATCCGGCAAATTCAAATAAATTATCTCCAGATTTAAAATATTGATTGGCTTCCTCATCATAATATTTGGGATATCTTTTAAATACCTCAGTGGCATTAATAGACAATGGACTATCTAAAAAAATCGGCAGATCCGGAGGTAGTCTCTTTTGGCGATCAATCAAATCATTTAATACATATAAAAGTTCTTGGGTACGCTCTAAAGAAAAAGCTGGGATCATCAAAGTTCCATGGCGTTGAACCGACCGATAAATTACATCTTCAATAACCGAATTTCTATTTTGAGTGATATTATGCAATCTATCACCATAAGTTGATTCGCACACCAACAAATCAATATTCTCGGACAGATTTTCCGTATCTTTAATAATCGGCACATTTTCGTTGCCAATATCTCCGGAAAAAACTATTTTTTTATTCTCCGCGTTTATTTCTACAAAAGCCGAACCAAAAATATGACCAGCGTCATAAAATTTTACTTTTATTTCTTCTGTACCTAATTTTAAATTCAACTCTTCATGATAATCCACAGTCTTAAAACGCCCCATAGTATTATTTACATCCACCTCGTCAAATAAAATTGGCGAACCATATTTCTTATTATTATATTCCATGACTGACAAAGCATCAGCCAAAATAAGCTGTGTCAATTCTTTGGTAGGCGGAGTAGCATAAATAAAACCATTAAAGCCTTGCTTAACCAAAATCGGCAAACGACCAATATGGTCCAAGTGGGCATGGGTAATAAAAACTGCGGAAACTGTCGATGGATCAAAACCGAATGGTTCCAAATTCCTGTTTTCCACATAATCTCCACCTTGAAAAGCCCCACAATCAACCACTATATTGTGTTCGCCAATATTCAATAAGGAACAGGAACCGGTAACTTCTCCGGCCGCACCATGGAAGGATAATTTCATAAAGATTTGATTAGAAAATTTAAAAAGGCTACAAAGGGATCCTTCGACTTCGTCCCAACACTGCTGTGTACGGGACTACGCCAGGATGACAATTACAGTATAACACAATCACCTATTTTGACGAAGTGGTAAAAAAATGATAAAATAAATTTATTGCTAAATACATAGAATTATAAACAACTTATGTCAAAAGACCTTATTAGGGATGTAGAGATTATAGAACCGCCCATCGAAGAATTGACCAAAAAAAATTCCTGGCTCCGTAAAACCTGCCTCAATAGCTGCTTAACCACTATTCTATTTATTGCCATACTCATCGGCGGACTCAAATTGTATTTAGGTAGTGGACCAAAAAATATAAAAAGATTGCCAAAAAATTATCCTTTAGAAATACCAGTCTATGATGAATATAACACCAGCAAAGTAGTTTTTATTTCTGGTCAATATAAAAGTCGTAGTCTGAAACTGACCGGCATCTTCTCGCAAATCATTTTACCTGATGAATTTCTGTCTGGTTTGGATACGGAAAATCCTTATCATACATCCACGGTCAATCAAAAAATTATCAACACTTGGCGTTTTGCTTCCGGTTCAACCGTGGACAATCGCGATACGGTAAAAATAGAATGGAGTAATAAAGAAGTGAACACCGAAGAAATTATTGCTTTTTATGAAAATAAATTAAAGGAAAGCGGATTCATAATCACCACGGAAAAAACTGCGACTTATCAAAAAATAAATTTTCGAAAAGATACTACAGATGGGGTAGTCTACATTAAGCCGACTGACTCTATTTTCTTATTGGTAAATTTTTAAAACAAATATGCTTTTAAAAAATCTCAATGCTCAATCTAAAACCATTACCGGTGCGGCAATTATTATTGGTTCCGCCAGTTTGATCAGCAGAATTATCGGCCTAGTTCGAGACAGGATGTTGGCACACAACTTCGGTGCTGGATCTGTGATGGATTCCTATTATGCAGCTTTCAAAATCCCGGATCTAATTTATAATCTTTTGATTTTAGGTGCGCTCACCGCAGGCTTTATTCCCACTTTTACCAAACTCTTACAAAAAACCAACAAAAATGTCGCTTGGAAAATGGCGAACAATGTTTTTAATATCGCTGGCATCGCTCTTATAGTATTTTGTGGTGCCGGCATGCTTTTTGCGCCTTGGCTAGTACCAGTAATTGCTCCGGGTTTTACCGAGGTCAAACGCGCACTCACCGCTGATTTTGCTCGGGTAATGTTTTTATCACCATTATTTTTGGGTTTATCTATGACCTTAGGAGGAATTTTACAATCCCTTCGTCGTTTTGTTTTTTATTCCTTAGCTCCTATTTTTTATAATGTCGGAATTATTATCGGTGTCTTGTTTTTAGTTCCTATTCTTGGCAATATAGGCTTAGCCTGGGGAGTAGTCTTCGGTGCATTTCTTCATTTTTTAATCCAAATGATTGCTGCCATACATGCCGGTTATCGTTGGCAATGGATTTTTGACCTTAAAGATAAAAGTGTTCAAACCGTTGGCAAATTAATGATTCCTCGTACCATGGGACTAGCGGTCACACAACTAAATTTGGTAATCATGACCATTTTAGCTTCTTGGCTACCGTCTGGTTCCATTGCTATTTATAATTATGCTTTTAATATTCAAAGTGTACCTATTGGAATCATTGGTATACCTTTCGCTTTAGCTGTTTTTCCATTACTTTCAGAACTTGCTATACTTAAAGATAAAAAACAATTTATTCAAAATCTTTCCGCCACTATCCGTAAAATTTTATTTCTTATCACCCCAATTACCATTATTATATTATTGGAACGAGCACAAATCGTCCGGGTAATTTTAGGTTCCGGAGAATTTGACTGGACAGCCACCACTGCCACTGCTAATGCCTTGGCTTTCTTTTCCTTCGGTTTATTTGCCCAAACTTTAATTCCCCTCTTGGCTCGAGCTTTTTATGCTTTATCTGATACAAAAACCCCATTTTTTGCCGGGGTTATTGCTGAACTAATCAGTATCATCTTAGCTTTACTCTTAATGAAGCCGTGGGGTATTATCGGCTTGGTGGCTGCAATTTCCTTGGGTGCCATTTTCAATTTAATAATTCTGTTTATTGCTTTACGACAAAAAATCGGTGGCTTAGAAGCGGACAAGATCATTGACGCTATTTATCGTATCTCTGTAGCTGGTTTGGTTATGGCTATTAGTATTCAATTTGTCAAAATGCTTTGGGGTAATAATTTTAATTTAGACTATTTTTGGAAAGTCTTTGGTCAAGGTCTGATTGCCGGCATAGTCGGCTTGACTATATACGGCTTAGCTTGCTATTTTCTTCGTTTACCAGAATTCATGAACTTCAAGGATAGTTTTGAAAAAAAATGGTTGAAATCCCGCAATGTGCCCAATGAAGAGTTGCTAAATATCAAAGAATAGAGTATAGTGGGCTCAATAACCATATGACGGAAAACATTAGAAATTTTTGTATTATCGCCCACATTGACCATGGTAAGTCCACACTGGCTGACCGTTTTTTAGAATTTACCGACACAGTCTCAGAAAGAAAAATGAAAGCCCAACTGCTTGATTCTATGGATATAGAACGAGAACGTGGCATCACCATCAAGCTTACTCCGGTCAGAATCAAATACAAAAACTATATTTTAAATTTGATTGATACTCCCGGACATGTGGATTTTAATTATGAAGTTTCTCGGTCTCTCGCAGCTGTGGAAGGGGCGATTCTTTTGGTGGACGCAACCCAAGGAGTACAAGCCCAAACTATTGGCAATCTTTATTTAGCAATTGATCAAAACCTAAAAATTATCCCTGTGATCAATAAAATTGATATGCCCAATGCCGATGTGGATAAAACCTCGGAAGAAATTATCAATCTGATTGGTGGAAATAAAGAGGATATTATTTTGGTTTCAGCTAAAACTGGACAAGGCGTGACAAATGTTTTGGAAGCGGTTATTAAAAATGTTCCCGCTCCCAAAGATACCGCTGACCAACCACCTCGTGCCTTAATTTTTGATTCCATGTATAATGAATATAAGGGTGTTGTCGCTTCAATCCGCATTATGGATGGCGAGCTGAAAAAAGGTGAAAAAATTAATTTTATGACCAGTGGTGCTGAAGGAGAAATTCTAGACATTGGCTATTATACTCCGGGATTTTATCCGACCGATAAATTAAGCTCAGGCGAAACTGGCTATGTGATTACTGGTTTAAAAGAAGTATCAGACTGTCGTGTTGGTGATACCATTACCACAGCTAAAATTTTCAATGATCATAAAACCAAACCATTGCCAGGATATAAAGAAGTCAAACCTATGATCTTTGCCGGAGTATTTCCCAAAGAAGGTAATAAATACGAAGAATTACGCGACGCAGTGGAAAAATTAAAATTAAACGACGCTTCCCTTTATTATGAACCTGAACATGCTCAAGCCTTGGGTTTTGGTTTTCGTTGTGGTTTCTTGGGAATGTTACATCTGGATATTTTTCAAGAACGATTGAAAAGAGAGTATGGAGTGGAAATTATTATTACTGTGCCGAGCGTTGCTTATAAAATAGATAAGGCCGATAGAACAACCATTACTATTCATAGCCCACAAGAAATGCCAGATCCGACGAGAGTCAAGATGGTCTACGAACCATGGATGACACTTGATGTTATTTCACCCAAAGAATTTGTTGGTAATATTATGGGTCTCTTGGCAGAAAGAAAAGGCCATTATCTCAATACTGAATATTTGAGTGCCGGGGTCAGTCAACGAGCAATTTTACACTACGAAATTCCTTTATCCTCGCTCATTACTGATTTTTATGATAAACTAAAAACTGTCAGCTCTGGCTACGCTTCTATGAACTATGAATATAAGGATTATGAACCGACCGAAGTGGTCAAATTGGATATTATTATTGCCGACGATCAGGTAGAATCACTTTCCACTCTGGTTTGGAAAGAAGACGCTTTCAAAGTTGGTAAAAAAATCGTGAACACTCTCAAAGATTCTTTACCTCGTCAAAATTTCGTAATTAAAATTCAGGCCGCGGTCGGAGGAAAAGTTGTGGCCGGAGAAAAAATTTCCGCTTATCGCAAAGATGTGACCGCCGGACTATATGGTGGAGATGTCACCCGCAAACGCAAAGTACTGGAAAAACAGAAAAAAGGAAAGAAACGAATGATGGCTGTGGGCAAAGTGGATATTCCAACAGAAGTTTATTTAAAAGTATTAAAAAAATAATCTATGAAACACAAAACCGCTAAACGGATATGGATCGTTATTTCCATTTTGGGGATATTGTCCATGCTCGCTTTTACTATTGCCCCGGCCTTTACTCTCTAACTTATGAAATGGCACCTTCTTTCTGATCCACCAAAAGAATTTTTAGACTCTTTTCCTGATTTACCTGATATTGTCTGTAAATTACTCTGGCACCGTGATATTCGCACCCAAACTAAAGTGGATGAATTTTTTAATTCTGATTATTTGACTGACATTCATGATCCATTTCTTTTTCAAGATATGAACAAGGCAGTGGATATTATTTTCACCGCCATCGCAAAGAAAAAAAATATCATAGTACATGGTGATTATGATGCGGACGGGGTGTGCTCTACCGCCATTTTGATTAAAACTTTAAAAAAACTAGGGGCGATTGAACCACAGGTCTTCATTCCTCATCGAGAAATTGACGGCTATGGACTTAGTAAAAAAACCGTTAAATTTTTTATTGATAAAAAAATAGATTTAGTGATTACCTGTGATTGCGGTATTACCAATCATGACGAAGTGGTTATGGCGAAAGAAGCCGGTATGAAAGTTATTATCACCGACCATCATAGTGTTCCCACCACTTTACCACCGGCTGATGCAATTATTCATACTCAATTACCGGGAACTAACTATCCTCATAAAGATTTGTGCGGTGCTGGCGTGGCTTTTAAAGTCGCTCAAGCTTTACTGAAAAAACATCAAGAAAAAAATCAAACGCTACCGGACGGACAAGCTCATATCGGTTTTGAAAAATGGCTCCTGGATTTGGTGGCGATTGCAACTATTGGCGACATGGTGGCACTTAGCGGTGAATCGCGTGCGCTCGTAAAATATGGTTTGATTGTTCTCAATAAAACTCAAAATATCGGTTTAAAAAAACTATTCGCTGTCGCCAACCTGTATGATGAAGATGGTAAGCTGAAAAAAAACATCAATTCAGAAACTGTCAGTTTTCAGATAGTTCCTCGCCTCAATGCCGCCGGTCGAATGGATCACGCCAATACCGCCTATGCCCTACTGGTGGAAGAAGACGAAGAAGAAGCCGAGAAACTGGCAATAAAATTACAAAAAAATAACAGTAAACGACAAAGCCTAACAGAAAAAATCACAGCCGAAGCCATAAAGCAAATTAAAAAAGAAAAACAAGAAGACAATCCGATTCTTTTCGCTTTTGATAAAGCTTGGTCAGCTGGTTTAGTTGGACTAATCGCCGGAAAAATAAAAGATATTTATTATCGCCCAGTCATTATTATGGGCAAGGCGGATAAAGAAATCACCGGTTCTGGTCGTAGTATCAAACAATTCAATATCATCAAAGCTCTACAAGAAATGCCAGAATTTTTCTCCAAATTCGGCGGTCATCCCCAAGCTTGCGGATTTTCTCTGAAAGATAAAAAACAATTGAAAGAATTTAAAGCCACACTGCTGGAAAAAGCACACATCGCCACCACTGGCTTGGAATTAGTTCCGGAAATTGATATTGATGCTGAGGTGGATCTTGCGGAGGTGGATTGGAAATTTTTTGATCTACTGCAAAAATTTGCACCTTTTGGTCAAACCAACGAGGAACCTAAATATTTAGCAACCAATCTGACGGTCGCACGAATCAATCCAGTGGGTCAAGATAAAAAACATTTGCAGATTATGGTCAAACACAATTCACACACCATCACTAAAACCATTGCTTTCGGTTTCGGAGATATAAAAAAACATCCGGATGATTGGACGAATTTACAAGTCGGAGATAAAATTGATTTGGTATTTAAAGTCAGTGTCAATGAGTGGAATGGGAATCGGGAGTTGCAGTTAGGGGTGGAAGCGATTAAAAAAAGCACGGTTATATTGTCATCCTGAGAGAAGTTTAAAAAATTCCGATACCAAACGGAATTTTTTAAACGCAGGATGACAATAAAAACCGACTTGTCATTTGATATTTATTTCCTAATCTCTTCCATCAAACCACTCCATTTTTTCTTCAATTCCTTAATCATCACACTTTTATATTCCCCAGCCATTTGTTTTTTATCTGTATATTCTTCCACGGCACGCTCCACAAGTGCATCATACATCTCCTTGGTCGGACCATCCAATTTTTTCATATTTTCTTTGAGCTCAGCATAAAGACCATCCACGTGGATTAAAATTTTCTCACGAATTTGTTTACCTTTGATCGTGGTATTTAGCCACATTAAACCAGCTCCCACAATTCCCCCTAAAAATAAGCCTTTTTTGAACTTGCCCATACGATTTTGGTTAATTATTTAAAAATTTATATAATTGAATAAAGGCCAAAGCTTGACCATCTATTACCTTTAATTTTACTCCATCCTGGCTCAAAGTCAAGTGGCTATTTTCTTTAATAATTTCTTCGCCGTCTTTGACAATATCCGCCAACCGATAATTATCATTAAAATATTTTTTACCGAATTGACGATAAAAATCTTGCTCATCAAAAAAAGCGATGGCTTTGGCTATCTGACAAAATTTCGCCAAAAAATATTCATTATAAAGCCAAACAAAATACGAAAACATATCAGATAATCTTACTCCACGATGCCAAGTAAAAATAATTTTTTTATTTTCTTTTATTTTCCTCAAAATCCTCCCCACCCCTAAAAATGGTCCATGAATATTAATCAGCGTGAACTCATCCAAAATTTCTAAAATACCACTGACCTCGTGATGCCCACAAAAAGAAATATCCGGTGTTTCTTGAATATTCTTTTCCACTATTCGTTTGGTACTCGTATTATATTGTAAAGTAATAATATGCGAATCCACCCCAAATTTTTTCTCAGCTTCGGATAACAAGAATACCTTTTGCCGAATATCATCAAAATAATTAAATGATACAGAAACAATATGTAAAATTTTAATTTTCTCGTCCATACACAGCTAATAACTTTTTCATGTGATTATCCCAAGAATATTTTTCTTTGACCTTTGCACAAGCTTTTTTTATCAACTCGCCTTTTTCCCTTTCACCCAAAGTCAAACATTTATTTATTTTTTCCACTAAATCTTTTTTATCTCCAGATGTGAATAAAAATCCGTCCACTCCATCAATAATTCTTTTTCTGAGTCCGGGAATATTACTCGCCACAACCGGCGTTCCATTCGCCATCGCCATCACTGCCACCAAAGAAAATGATTCTTTGTCCGAAGGCACCACTACGCAGTCAGCAACTTGAAAATATTCTGTCAATTTTTCTTTAGTAAAACCATAACTCACAAATTCTACTGCATCAGTCAATTTTTTATCCGCAACCATAGCCTTGTATTTTTCTTCCTCATATCCCCCACCAACGACTGTTAGCTTGACTTTATCTTTTAATTCTTCCATAGCTGACAAAAGTAAATCCAATCTTTTGAGTGGTAATAAATTACCAACAAATAACAGAGAATATTTTTCTTTATTAAATTGTCGAGTCGGCAAAACTTCGGGAATTTCCACAGCATTTCCGATTTCCACAATTTTGGATTCCGGAATAACATTTTTAAACTTACTATGAAGAAAATAGTCCTTATCCACCACGATGACTTTTTCCGCTTGATCAAACATTTTCTTGGCAAAAAGCCAGTCTGACAACCACACCAACAATCTCTTAATAAAACTTGCCGGGGTTGCATCCATGTGATAAGTAATCACTAAACGAGATTTTTTTAATTTCAACAATGCCAACTCTACACCGAACCAAGGAAAATGAAAATGAAACAAATCAAAATCTTTTACTTTCTCAGGAAAACCAAAAACAAATCCTCCATCACCGCAACGCACAGGTGACTTAATGCGTTGAATATTTATTCCCTCCACTTTTTCCTCATCCGCCAGTCCGGGATATTTCATAGTGAACACCGTCACTACATGCCCCAAAGCCACAAGCCGCGTAGCTTCATCAAACACTACCGAACCCATCCCACCGACTTTTGGATAAAATGTAGAAACAATCATTGCGATTTTCATAATTGTTTTCTTAATACCGTATGCGTATTCGGCGAAGGAATTTTTTGCCAAATAAATGATTCAAAATTTATCACCCAATTTATTATTTTTTTAATAATCCCCATTCCTGTTTTCTGATTCAACTCATGAAAAAACATTTCATTGTTCATTTGAGTTATGTTTTTCTTTTTCGCCAGACGATTCATTAACACAAAAGACGCCACCCCAATGATTTGTCCGATAAAATGCTCACTAAAATTTTGTTGTAAAATTTTAAACCCTGATTTTTTATACAATTCATTTAAACTTTTACGAGAAAAATAATTGATATGACCGGCAAACTTTTTGGTCAATTCTTTTTTTAAATTTAATTTATCCAATAAATTCCAAAGCGAAGTCCAACCCCCCTCACACGGTGTAAAACAATAAAAAATTCCTTCCGGACGCAACACCCGACGAATTTCCGACAAAATCTTTTCCGGATTTTTTACATGCTCCAAAACATCAAATACTACTACCCCATCAAAATAATTATCTGGATAGGGTAAATTATTTTTTTCACTCACTTGATAGATAACATCTGAGGAAATTTCTTTGGCGGATTTGATAGCTTCCAGACTAATATCCGAACCATGAGCTTTCACTTTCGGTTTAATATTTTTAATAGCACGAATAAACTGTCCGGCTCCACAACCGACTTCCAAAATTTTTCCGGAATTTATTTGAGCAAAGGCTTTTAAACTTTGACGCAGACGCCAACTCGCCGGATCAGCCCAAGATAAGCCAACCATATTTTTTCCCCAAATGGATTTTTCGTAATCAAAATCAGTCATATTATTTATCGCCATCTTTGAGTGTAATCGCACGAGTAAGTTTGGTAATTTCTTTATTTATTTTTTCCATTTTAATAGTGGACTGAAAATTAAGAAAAAATAACAAAGCCAAGGCAAGGTAAATAATCAAATCCGCTCCCCGGCCAATTCCCACGATTTTTGCCAAAGTCGCGGTACTGTTGGGCAAAGCCACCACCACTCCGGCTAATAGCCAAAAAATAAGCCAGAAAAATAAACGAGAGGCTGACAACTGACCCTGGCGATAACGAAAAATAGCTTTGACAATGGCGAGAAGGAAAAAAAGGATAAAGATGATTTGGAGAGTAAGCATAAAATTATAATTTAGGAGCGAAATCGGTTGTTGTTGTCATCCTGAGCGGAATCAAAAAAATATACTTAAATTTTTTGATGAAGTCGAAGGATCCTTCATATTTGTAGATTATTTTTGAAACACCCTACTGTTTGATTTGTCGTCTGTGAGTATAAAGGATCCTTCCACTGCACTCACCCCGACACTGCTGTGTACGGGGTTCGTTCCGGTCAGGATGACAATTATATTTTATCAGTCCTATTGACAAAAGTCAAAAAATGTGCTATAATACTGGGTTGGGAAAGTAAAAAATGAGCCCAAAATAGGCTCTTTGACAAAGAAGGAGAAAAAGATGACACCAAAAATGGCAAAGATGATATTGTTTGTATGCGTGGCGATGACGATCATCGCCTACTACTGTGCCTTTCAAACCACCGGGGTGGAGAAATTCTCACCCTTGGCTTTCATGATTCTCAGTCTTTGTGGACTGGGATCAACTATCGCCGGGGTAAAAATCCTCGGCTAACCCCGCCCACCACAAACTCCGCCACTCCTAACCCTGCCCCGCCACAATCCGTGGCAAAAACCCCAACACGAGGCTCGCCAAAAACGAGCCTCTTTTTTATTTTATAAATTTTTCACCATCAAAAACGTTGTCATCCTGAGCGGAATCAAAAAAATATACTTAAATTTTTTGATGAAGTCGAAGGATCCTTCATATTTGTAGATTATTTTTGAAACACTCTACTGTTTGATTTGTCGTCTGTGAGTATAAAGGATCCTTCCACTGCACTCACCCCGACACTGCTGTGTACGGGGTTCGTTCCGGTCAGGATGACAATCAAAAACAGCTTCGCCATAACTTTACGGACTTTATAGACTTTATGGACTGTGAACTCCTTACTCTAAAAACCTCCCCACCACCAAATCCCGAAGTATTTTAAATCCTCCGCCAATCCCCTGTCCGTATTCATGATAAATTACCTCCACTGGATATTCCACAAAGGTTAGCTGATATTTTTTTATTTGACTAATGATTTCCGAATTATGTGCCATCCCGTCTTGGATAATTTGAATTTTCTCCAAGGATTTTTTATTTAAAATCCTAAATCCATTATGCGCATCAGTCAATTTCACTCCCGTAAACATTAAATTGATCCACCGACTTACAGGGAGGATGATGTATTTTTTAAGAAAAGGGGTTGATGATCGATTGTCTAAAAATCTGGAACCGAGTAGTACATCTACATTTTTACTTTTCATAAATTCTATCGCTCCGACAATATCTTTGGCAAGAAATTGTCCATCTGCATCAAAATGAACAACTAAATCCGCATTATTTTTTATACAATAATCATCTCCAGTCTGTAATGCCGCTCCCTGTCCCCGATTGACCAAATGTCGCAAAAGTTTCGCTTCGGTTTTTTTTACTTCTGATATTGTACTATCAATAGAACCATCGTCCACCACCACTAAATTTTTAAACCCATGATTAAATAGGTCGCGAATAACGCGACCTATTTTTTTTTCTTCATTGTAAGCTGGAACGACAATAAATGTCATAAATTTAGCGATCCACCACCATAGTCTCTCTATTGGCGATAACATATTCTACAGTTTTCGCTAATCCGTCTTCCAAACGCACCAGTGGCATCCAGCCCAAAGCTTCGCTTGCATAAGATAAATCCGCTGCACCTTTTTTTGTCAAGAAATCCAACGGTTTTTCAAAAATAATTTTAGAATTTGAACCAGTCATCTTGATAATCATCTCCGCTACTTCAGAAAATTTAATCACCTTATCTCCACCCAAATTCACTACCTTGACTTTTTCCTCAGCTGCCATCATTCCGGTGAGTCCAGTAATCAAATCAGAAATATAGCAAAGCGAAGTAGAAATATCTTCATCACCATAAATTACCAAATCTTTTCCGTCAATAGCATTGACAATAAAATCAGGAATCAACAAACCGTGAAACAGTCGCATTCTTGCTCCATAAGTAGTGAAGACGCGTGCAATTTTCGCATCCACACCATACACCTGACGATAAGTTTCTACACAAGATTCAGCAAATTTTTTACCTTCATCATAACAAGCTCGAGTAGAAAGATGATCTACCAAGCCAATATCAGTTTCTTTAAAACTATTACCATCTTGAACTGTGCCGTATACCACCGAACTGGATGAAAAAACATACTTAGCTTTATATTTCACCGCTAATTCCAAAGTATTGATCATAGCTGTAGAATTAGCCAATAGAGTATTTATTTTTAAATCATTAAAATTTTTGGGACTGGTGGGGCATGCCAAATGATAAATTTCTTGAATACCTTGAAATTTAATCTTAAATTTTACCAGCTCATCAAAAGATTCTAAATCAATTGGCTTAGAAATATCATAATTGATAAATTCAAAATCCGGATATTGGAGTAAATGATTGATATTTTGCGGACCAGAATTGGAAAAGTCATCAATACAAATAACATTGGCTTCTTTTAAAAGTCGCTCACATAAATAAGAACCAATAAAACCGGCACCACCAGTGACAAGGACATTCTTTTTCTCAAAAATTGGAGTAGACATATAAAATAAATAGTTAAAAGTCTATAAAGTCTATTATAAACAAATAAAGAGCAGGTGTCAATTAAAATAATAACCTCTACCCACCCATTATCCCCTTAATCTTCGGCAAAATAATCGTTTTGAGTAATTTACCATGACTATCTGATACAGTGAAACCACCCCCGCCTAAACCGAAACGAAATACATCAGACAAGCCATCACCATTTTCATCTTTAATCAACAAGTGTTCGTCAGTTTGTGTAGTAGAAAGCTTTTCTTTGATATAGCTATTACTTGCTAAATCCACGATATATTGTTCACGATAACCACCTTTATTCACGAGCAAGACTGTCTGCTCCACACCAGTACCGAAAATCGCACCTACGGCTAAATCATCCAAACTAACCACACCAGATAAACTCCAAGTATAACGACGGATACCAGACCAATTATATTCATTTAAAGTTAAAATTTTATTTTTCAATATTCCGGCGACTATTGTACCGTTGGCTGTCAAATCCCAATGACTCACCAGAGTATTGATTTTTAAAATAGCTTGTTCTTGACCGAAAATATTATATTTGTAAAATCTGGTAGTCTTATCTTTAATGGCATAACCGGACACAACCACTTCATCACTTAAATCATCAACCTTCAATCCGGAAAAAGAAATATCCGAAGGTAAAATAAATTCGGAACGGACAATGCCAAATGCAGAAATAACCGATATTTTATAAACATTTTTATTCGCACTTAAAACCGCCATTTCTTCCTGCCCGTTGTTGGACAAATCTGCATAATCCAGAGCAATAATTTTTTCTTGAAAATCAAGCAGATATATTTTTTTATCAGTCACTGGTGAATATTTATAAATTTTACTACCATCAAAAAAATACAAATTTTTTACTCCTTGATTATTTATCCGATTATTGTAGGCTTGGGTCATAGCTACTCCAATATTCAGTCGCCCATAGCCCATCTGATTGCCGAAAGTAGAATTTTTTTGACTAATATCGTCCGCAGAATTTAATAAAGCTTTAATAATAGAACGAGCCCCCCAATCCGGTCGGGCAGCCTTGAGCAAAGCAGCGGAACCGGCGACATAGGGTGCAGCAAAAGAAGTACCTTGCCACGGTCCGGTGACTTCACCAATAAATCCCAACTCTGGTGCGTAATGATCTGTGCTAAAAACTTTTTCTCCCGGAGCAACCAAATCTACACAAGTTCCATAATTAGCAAAATAGCTTAATTGATCATTGGTATTCACCGAACTAACTCCCAATAACCAATTTTCTTCATCCCCAGAATCAAAACAAATCGGATACCGAGGTTTTTTAGTCAAATCCCCATCGCCTTCTCTTTGATCATTGCCGGCGGCAGCCACAAGCACTGCACCTTTGTTATAGGCATACAAAAAATCATCTTTTAAATTTTGACTAAAATCATCCCCGATCAAGCTCATACTAATCACATCCGCTCCCATATCCACAGCATAACGCACCGCCGTGCCAATATCATTAAATGAACCAGTGCCATCATTATCAATCGCACGAATTACCATAATTTTTACTGTCCAATTTAAGCCAGTACCGTCTTTGGTGTTATTCCCCATAGCACCAACAATTCCGGCAATGACAGTCCCATGAGAAACATCCTCGATTTCCTCTTTACCAAAAATTGCACTTCGCACATCACCATTTTTATCAATAAAATTCCAACCATTCACATCATCCACATAACCATTATTATCATCATCTATGCCATTGTTAGCAATCTCACCCGGATTAACCCAGATATTATCCTTTAAATCCGGATGTAAAATATCCACGCCAGTATCAATAATTGCGACTATCACCTTATCTGAACCAGTGGATGAATTCCAAGCAGTTGACGCCCCAATTTGAGCAAAATTCTTGAATTGATAGGTCTGATAATACGGATCATTGGGTTCTTGGGCTATCACAAAACCGACTTGAATCAAACCGCAAAAAATACAGAAAAATATTGCTTTTTTCATTGTTTTATGATAAAGTTTTAATATATCTTATATTATAGCATAAAGATGGGTAATTTGTCATCCTAAGCGGAGTCAAAAAAATATGTACTACCGACTAAAACAATTTACTGTCCTCGCCGGTGACCTAGTATCACTCTATTTAGGTCTATTTTTGGCATTGATTTTAAGATATTGGGATTGGTCGCAAGTAAATTTTTTCAAACTTTTCTTTCCCATGGGACAAATATTTCTTTTAGCTATTATTATCAATTTTATTATTGGTCTTTACGATCTCAGCAACTGTCGTAATAGCTGGAAATTTTTTCAAAAAATAATACTATCTGGATTGATTTGGCTCGGACTCGCAAGTTTTTATTTTTATTTCAGTCGCTATACCTCAGCTACTCCTAAAACAATCCTCCTACTTACTGCCGGATGCGGTTTTGGTTTAATCTGCCTATGGCGATATTTTCATAATAAATTTTTAGCCAAAACTATTTTCAAAGTCCATATTGTCTGCATTGGTATGAATCAAGAAATTAAAGAAATTATAAATTTAATCAAGACCAACCCGGAATTGGGTTATCATATCCTCGGAGTAGTCGAAAAACAAGCTAATTTGAATTTAGAAAAAATACCAAGTGGTGATTTTGCCATTACCCAAAATCTAACGACTATTTACGAAACCACTGGACAAAAAGCTGATTTAATTATCGTTGCCCCGGAAATGGTGGACGATGAAGAGCTAACCAAAGAATTATATGGTGAAATTTTTCGCCACGCCGGAGTCGTAAATTTAGAAAAATTTTATGAAGAATTATTCAAAAGAATTCCCCCATTCACTTTTTCTCAAAGCTGGTTTTTAGCTAATTTAGAAGAACAAAAGAAAAAAATGTATGACCGAATAAAAATCTTGTTAGACTATTTTATTGCCATAATTATCGCAATATTTTTTGGTATATCTTATCCTTTTGTTTGTTTAGCTATTAAATTCACTTCCCCGGGTCCAATATTTTTCAAACAAAAAAGAGTCGGTCGCGGTGGAAGAATTTTTGCTATTTATAAATACCGCACTATGAAATCATTAAACACCGATGGTAGTGCGGAAATGAATGGACCAAAATTCGCCGAAGTAAATGACACACGCATTACAACAGTTGGTAAATTTTTACGCAAAACCAGATTGGATGAGATTCCTCAATTTATCAATATCTTACGCGGGGAAATGAGTTTAGTCGGACCGCGACCGGAACGGCCTGAATTTGTTGCTGAATTGACCGGACAAATGCCCTTTTACAGCTTGCGTCATTTAATCAAACCCGGATTGACCGGCTGGGCACAAATTCACAAATCCTATTACGGCACTTTGGAAGAAAATCTCAAAAAACTTGAATATGATTTGTATTATCTCAAAAACCGCGGACCAGTTCTTGATATAGTAATTATCTTACGCACTCTTAAGACTGTTGCGAGAATGATGGGAAGGTAGATTTGTCATTTGACATTTACTTCAACCCTGCCTTCACCAACCCCATAAACAATGGATGCGGGGAAAGAGGACGAGATTTGAATTCCGGGTGAAATTGTACGCCGACAAAAAACGGATGATCTTTAAGCTCAATAATCTCTACCAAATTTGATTGTTTATTTATCCCAACAATCTTCATTCCAGCCTTATCTAATTGTTCGCGATAATCATTGTTAAATTCATAGCGATGACGATGGCGTTCACTAATTTGTGCTTGTCCATATAATTTTCTAACCAAACTTCCCTCTTTTAAATCACATTCATAACCTCCGAGTCGCATGGTACCACCATAACGATTGGAATTTACATTCATTTTTTGCGATTCATTGATGTGAATAATCAGGTTGGAAGATTTTGAATTGATTTCCACGGTATTGGCGTCTTTGATACCAAGCACATTGCGCGCAAATTCAATCGCCGCCAACTGCATTCCATAACATAATCCTAAATATGGAATCTTATTTTCCCTGGCAAATCTAATTGCCAAAAGAACTCCTTCCACCCCACGAGTACCAAAACCACCTGGCACAATCATGGCGTCAAAATTTTTCAATTCTTTAAGCTTTTTTTGATCAAGTTCGTAAACTTCTGAATCAAGCCAGCTCATTTTAATCGTTGCCCCATGATGCCAGCCGGCATGTTTGATTGCTTCGATTACAGAAATATAGCTATCGGATAAAGTATAGTTGCCGGTACCAAAATATTTACCAATAATTGCGACCTTCAGTTCTTTGGTCGCGGACTTGGTTTTTAAAGCGAAATTATCCCATTCTTTCTTGGTTTTATCTTCTGGTCTCAAGGTAAAATGTAATTTTTTTGCCAAATTTTTCGCAAAATTCTGCTTTTCAAAAATCCCAGGAATATCATAAATACTCTGTACATCTGGCGCACTAATAATTTCTTCTTCAGAATTAAGTCCGCACATCAAAGCCAATTTTTCTTTGCGTGGTTTGTCTAATTTATCTTCTCCGCGAGCAATGATAAAATCCGCTTGTAAGCCACTACTATTCAAAGTGCGAGACGCGTATTGCGTGGGTTTGGTTTTCATTTCACCTAAATGCCTGGGAACCGGCATATAGCTCACCAACCCATAAACTACATCTTTCGGTTGTTTTAGTCGCATCATGCGTGCCGCTTCCAAAAACAAAATATTTTGATACTCCCCGACCGTGCCACCAATTTCAATAATCATAATATCGGCTTTGACTTTTTCCGAGGCTTTTTTAATGCGACTGATAATTTCCAATGGGATATGCGGTACCACCTCCACGCATTTGCCTTTGTAATACATAGACCGTTCCTGGGCAATGACTGTCTGATACACCCGACCAGTAGTCATATAATTGATAGAATAAATATTGGTACCTAAAAATCTTTCGTAATTACCAATATCCTGATCCGTCTCATCTCCATCTTCAGTGACAAATACCTCACCATGTTCAATCGGATTCATAGTACCGGCGTCCACATTGATATACGGATCAATCTTAATCGCGGAAACATTATATCCGCGATTGGTAAACATTCGTCCGATAGATGCCGAGGTGACGCCTTTACCCACCCCGGACAACACCCCACCAATAATGAATATGAACTTGGTATTTTTCATAAAAAAATTAATTTATAATAAATATTTTTTAAAAAGGCTACACCACCACACTGACGGATAAGATTACTTCCAACCCATGTGGTAATTTAATTTTCACTTCATAATCCCCCACCTGTTTGATCGGTTCGCTAATTACCACCTGTTTTTTATCTACCAAAAAATTATTCTTTTTCAAAGCAGTACTGATTTTTTGATTGGTGACTTGGGCATATAAAAAACCGGCGGGATTGGCCTTTTCACGAATCGTGAGATGAAAGGTTTCCAGCCGGTCGGCTATTTTTTGTATTTCCTGTAAATCCAGAGCGGAATCTTTAGAAATTTTTTGTTTTTGTGCTTTGACTTCCAATATTTTTTTCTGAGATACTAAAACCGCGAGATTATTAGGGAAGAGAAAATTACGGGCATAGCCTTCAGAAACTTCCTTCATATCTCCGACATCTCCCAAACCTTTAATTTTTTGTAATATAATTACTTTCATACCCTTGCTTTATGTTTAGAAATATTATACTATACCTGCAACAAAAAAACAACTATTAATCAATATCTTATGCCAGAAGACGATAATCTGAAAAAAAGTGGGCTAATAACCCTGGTAGGACGGTCAAATGTAGGGAAATCCACCCTATTAAATGCCTTAATTGGCACAAAAGTCGCCATTACCACCGATAAACCGCAAACCACCCGGCAAGTCCTGCACGGGGTTTTGAATTATCCACAGGGGCAAGCTGTGTTTGTAGACACCCCGGGTATTTTCAAAGAACTCCGCACTCCGCTCGCCGGCAAGCTGACTGAACGCGCTGAAGAATCCATGCATGATATTGATCTGATTATTTATGT
>Ga0172381_10001090_pt1 | contig 33192 bp, 34 predicted proteins | sample Leawel6488metaG_FD_119754 | JGI IMG/M metagenome (GOLD analysis project Ga0172381, IMG submission 119754) | Leachate microbial communities from a municipal landfill in Southern Ontario, Canada - Leachate well 64-88 metaG | ecosystem: Engineered > Solid waste > Landfill > Unclassified | place... | reverse complement strand
GATACCATTGAAGGAATTTATAAAACTAAATTAGACTTTGCTCTAATTGCTAGAAAAGGTGGTGGTTGTGGAACTGCGCTTACAAAAATTCGTCCAGAGGGCGCAAAGGTAGCAGGCAGTACCCATGGATATGCTGGAGGTGGAGTAAAGTTTGCTGATACAATTTCCCATGATGCAGATGCTTTAACTCAATCTGGATTTCGTAGTATGGCAATTATGTTTACGGAATCCGTATATCAACCAGATATTATAAAATTTATTGAAGCAAAACATGAAGAAGGAAAAATTTCTAATGCTAATATTTCTGTAATGGTTGATGATAAATTTATGAAAGCTGTTGAAAATGGAAAAACATATTGGACTGAATTTAATGGCGTTAAATATGAAGAATATGATGCTAGAACAATTTTTGATATGATTATTGATGGCGCTTGGAGAAATGGTGAACCGGGATGTCTTTTCAAAGATAGAATAGATGATTCTCCATATAAATATACTGGTCAAGAAATATTCAGCACTAATCCATGCTCAGAACAGCCGCTTCCCCCAAACGGCGTTTGTAATTTAGGATCTATAGATTTATCAAGATTTACAAATTCTAAAAAAGAAATAGAATGGGATAAATTAGAATTAGTAACAAGATATGGAATTAGATTTTTAGATAATGTTATTGACGTGACTGGATTCCCAACACAAGACATCCATAATTGGGCAATTAATAATAGGGCTGTAGGATTAGGTATTATGGGTTTTGCAGACCTATGTTTAATTAAAAAAATTGCATATGGCTCACAAGAATCTATCAACTTACTAGAATCAGTTTTATCATTTATTTCTGAAAAAGCAGAAGACGAATCAATTAAAATGGGAAAAGAACTTGGCATTCCAGATATGTGTAAAAAACTTCCTATTCCAAGAAGAAATGTTACGCTTTTAACTGTTGCGCCTACCGGAACAATAAGTCTTATTGCTGGATGTAGTTCTGGAATTGAACCTATTTTTAGTGAAATTACAATTCGTAATGATAAAACAGGATCTTATACATTTGAAAATGATTTGGCTAATGAATCATATTTTAGATGTGCAGTAGCTTCTAATGGTGCTACAGAAGTAACTTGGGAAGAGCATATTAAAATTCTCGCTGCGGCACAGAGACATATAGATAGTGGTGTATCAAAAACAATAAATTTCCCAAATCATACTCATAGAGACACTATGGCTAAAGCTATTATGATGGCATGGAAAGAAGGTTGTAAAGGAGTTGCCATGTACCGTAATGGTTCTAGAAAAGTAGAAGTACTGACTTCAAAAAATCTTAAAAAAGATAAATGCCCAATGTGTGGAAATGATTTAGTTGAAATAGGAGAAAAGAAAAAATGTGTACATTGTACAAAAGAAACTTCTATTGAAAATATATCAACAACATATGATTAGGAAAATATGGAAATCAAAGAATATACACAATTAACATCAAATACACGATCTAATTTGTCAACGACACAAGAAAATAATTTTCATATGATTATGGGAATGACCACAGAAGTGGGAGAATTGGTTGACGTATTTAAAAAGAATTTGGCATATGGAAAAGAAATTGATTGGATTAATGTTCAAGAGGAATTGGGAGATTTGTGTTGGTATATTTCTGAATTTTGTAATATAAATAATTTTAATTGGGAAGAAATACTTGCCAATAATATTAAGAAACTACAAACCAGATACCCAGAAAAATTTAATATAGACAAAGCCATTAATAGAAATTTAGATGCAGAAAGAAAAATTCTCGAAGAACTTAAAAAATAAAAAATAACAAAAAAGAAGCCTATGATTAAACATCATAGGCTTCTTTTTATATATTATCTAATTTATCTTTTAATCTAATATTATCTTTTTTTAAATCAGAATTATTATCTCTTAAATCATTATTAATTTGTTGTTTTAAGGATTCATTTTCACTCATAAGATCCAAATTCAAACTTTCAAGTTGTTCTATTTTTATATCTCTTTCTTTAATAATACTATCTTTTTCTTCCAACAACAACTCAACTTCATGCAACTGAGACAATACGGATTGTAATTGATTATCTAAATTTTCAACTTTCCCTTTTAACTCTGCAACTAAACTTAAAGCTGTTTTTACAGTAATATCGTCCGTCTCTGCCTTTACTTTTTCTGTTTCTTCTGCTATTTTTTTAGTTTCTGCTTCATCTTTTTTAATACTAGACTTATCTCTATTTAACTGTACAATTACGGATACTAAACTTCCCAAAAATGCTATAGCTGCAACAATGATGGCTACTTGGTTTGCTTCCATACTTTATCCCTCGCATATCCGTAGATTTCTAAAATTAAATATGTAAATACAGAATGGAGGCGCAACAATGAAGACCAATCCCCTGAATGCAAATCCCCCCAATATGTCCCATCTGGGAAATATCCCATTGATTTTAATTGAATATACCCATAAAATACAAATAAATGAACCATCAATAAAACCACAGGAATTCTTAATAATGTTTTTTCTGGACGCAAAAATAATCTACGTATAGAAAAAAATAATACAAAAATTCCTAATAAAAGTGTAATAGCTTGTATGACTGACATCCTACCTCCAATTTAATTTATTTTTAACTTAATTCTCCTTATATTATAAAATATTTAATGCGATTCTAGATAAAGTTTCCACAAAATATCCAACTTTTCTTTATCTGTATAAATTTCTTCTGGTGTTCCATCGTCTGGAATATCAGGGTTAGTTTCTATACCTGTAAAATTAAGATAATTTGAGCTACACCATTCTGGTCTAGTACTTAAAATTCTAGACCATCCATTAGATTCCTCAACAACATCTATTAATGTTCTGTGAGGAATTACATAAAGTATATTGCCACTTACCGGAGCAGACCTTGCTCTCAATCCTTCATAAGAAGTTACTTCTGCTTGTTTCCGAATTCCAGAAATATATTTAGCACACCATGCCACAGGGTCAACTGCTCCTTGATCTGAGGTTAAAGAATTAGGTGGCCTTATCTCCCAATGAAGATGAGCGCCTGTAGAAAATCCATCACCATCAATATTATCATTTGGATCTCCACCTGATTTTCCAATCTCTTGCCCTGCTTCAACTATATCACCAACACTTACCAATAATTTAGACAAATGCCCATATATAGACATGCTATTATCAGGATGTGTTATTTTTATATTTCTTCCATATCCAGACTGAGATACAACAGCGGTAGTTACTTCTCCATCCATACAAGCATATACGGGAGTTCCAACCACTATTCCCAAATCAAGTCCTTTATGTCTTCCGTCACCACCATACATTGTAGGATTATACTTATTAAATATTTGTGTAACTATTGCTGTAGGAATTGTTACAAATGATACCTTTGTCACATTCCCTCACTTTCTATAGGATATGCTATAATAAATAATCTTCCCCAAGACATTTCTTTATCCTTTTGGATACATGTTTGTAAAGTTAAATGATGTTTTCCCGCATACATTTTTATAAATAATCCACTTGGAGATAATATTTTATTATTTTCTAAATCTATAAAATTACTTTTTTCGTTATCAGGAGATTCTGCCCTATATTGATGGATTACGTAAACTTTATAATTTTTAATTATTCCATCTCCATAAACAACACTAATAATATCTTTAATATTTAAATTTTTAAAATATCTTCCAGAAGAAAAATTATGAGCAAGTATACCAATAATATTATTGTTCATTGCCATTCCAAATTGAGTTACAGTTCCATCTATAGGAGAGACATATCCTTTTTTATCTGGAGGTTGCTGTAAAACTCTTAAAGCAAACAATTCTGATACATAAATTCCTTTTATGACTTTATTATCATTATTTTTTAAAATTTTAGCAAATTCTTCTAATGAAAGCATATTTACCTACTTTCCTAGTTATTTTCAGCGTATGGGTTATTTTTTAAAAAATAACCCATACGATTCATACGCTTTTTCTTGTCTTAAAACCCAATAAAATCACCATTTTATTATATTAAAATTAATTTATGTAATTTTATATGATGTAAAGAATGAAAAATAATCATTGGTTGTCCATGTAAAAGGCGTTGTCGAAGATAGCGTTCCTACATCTATCAACGTTCCAGAAACTTTTTGATACCATACAGTTGCATTCGTATTATATATTTGAACAAGCCCATTATAGGTGTCTGTACCAGCATCTTGCATTAAGGCAGGAGCAACAATAAGAATTGGACAAATAACTGGCAATGGAATATTCACTGTGCCAGTTACCGCAGATGTATTTCCAAGCGTAAACATATAAGAAAAATAACACGTTTTCCCCACCATAGCAAAAGAAGAAACTGTTGTTCCATTCCCAACAGTAATTCCAGATGGAGTAGGGTTGATATTAAACCACTGTGGAAAAGAAACTGGGGCTGCCATATGACTATAATAATTATTCGTTATTAGTGCATTTGGAACAGGATAGCTTACTCCTCCATTAACAATGGCTACTGATCCACTTATGCTTGTAACATATTGATATATTGTTGATCCAGAAGAAGTATATTTTAGTTTATCCCCGCCTGACAAAATAGCAGAAGCATTTTCTATTCCAATGGCTGATGCATTAATATATGTCCAAGTTATATCGGAAAGAATCCATCCATCTTTCTGACTAGATACAATTGTTTCATCCCCTGACACATCCACCATAACAAAACTCCCAGTGCTGGCGTCATATCCGCCCAATGCTTTATTAGCAACAGAAGCGGACGTTAACGGAATATTAACTTTGCTAAACTCTCCTGTATTGGCATCATATGCTTGTAATACTTGTCCAGCGGTAAGCGTAGCTGTTTGTGAAACTGGAACTATACTAGCAGACACAATATGACCAAAAGCATCATACTGTACTTTGTTAGCAGAACCAGCGGTAACCCCACTATAATTATGTTTTACTATAGAGCCTGTAGTGTTAGACATAACCGAAGAACCAGTTATAGCTGTCAGCGGTATACAATTAGATGCAACAATAAGTGTTGAACCAGATACAGTTAAAATTATACAACTTCCGCCAACTAATTGCTTTGCATTAGTTACACCAGCACTTACACTACCAGAAACTAAAAATGGGGTATCTGCTGGAGCACCAACGCTACTAGCACTTGCTCCATTAGATGCAGCGGTTATATGTCCAGCGTTATCAACAGTAAGATTTGTTGAGGTATACGTTCCTGCAACAACTCCGCTTACATTATGTTTTACAACAGAACCACTACTATCAGACATAACCCCCGAACCAGATATGTTAACCGTTCCACTAAAAACGGCCACCCATACAAAAACTGTTCCATTATATCTAAACAAATATTCTTTATTCTTTTCTAAATCATTACTTGCTAAATCTACTAATGCACCAGTAGCATCTATTTTTTTTAAAGTTTTTGTGCCAAGTGCATTAATATTTAGTGTAACACTTCCAACATTTGTTGTATCTAAATATAAATCAATATACATTCCAGTTGTATATGAAGTAATTGATGTTAAACCATTTGCTTCATAATAATTAGGACTAACATAAACTGCTGGAACCAAATAAAAAGATTTTGCTTGTAGCGCTATAACTGATGCACTAGTATTTTGTGCATATGTATCTAAAATATTAACATTCGACGTAGGAGATTCCCCGTCAATGGCCACACGCCAAACCGCAAAAGTGGCAGACCCATCCGTTGTCGAATTATATTTACCCATACCAAGATAAGGGGTATATGTAGGCATTTATTTTCTCCTTTATAAGTGTTGCCGTTGAATATGTCTTACGGCAACACTTTGGTCGCCACGACACTAAATTAATTTAAAACCTGATAAAATTTTCATTTTATATTCTTTTCTTACATCCAAGGATAACTACTATACATAAATGGTTGTCCAAGAACGCCTGATATTGGAGCATAAGGATATTCTGGTGGTGTGAAGTTTGATGTCCAACGGGCTATGCCGACTGATATTCTAAATTCATCAACATATCCAAAATGCCATCCTCCAGTACCAACTTGTCCTATTTTAAAAAATTCATTAGTAAGGGTTGGGTCTGGCAAAGAGTATGCGCTGGTAAAATGTAAATAAGAAACTCCATTGAAATATGCATTCCAATCATTGGCTTGTCTGACAAATGCTATATGATTCCACGCACCTGGAGTGACAGGAACTATTTCGCTCCCTATATATCCATAAATAGAAGAACCACTAGCCCTCCGAACATATGAAAGATAGAAATCAGTTCCAGAAGCGCTAATACATGTCAACTTCAATCCATTAAAATCATTATTATTACCATTTGGTGCTTCACCAAATAGACATTTGTTATAATCCACAGGATTTAAATCAGAATAATAAAACCATCCATCTATAGTAAAATCATTTCCTCTAAAATTGAAGTCGGTATCTGTTTGAGCCCAATCGCCAGCAACACTTCCACTAAAATACCCACTCCCCGTTCCAAATTTCTTTTGAGCAGTGCTTATATAAGCACCACTTCCAGATGTTGACGGATATCTATAAGGCGTCCATATATTTTGAAGCTCATCTCTAAAAGTATAACTGCCTTCACTTCCATCAAAGTGTAACAATGCTTTTGTATATTGATCATATGTTCCATAAGGAGCTTCGTCAGCACCATGAATTGGAAATCCAACTTTGGTATATACAAAATCATCAACTCCTGTCCATGCCACGGGTTGTGTTAGAGATGCTGATATTCTGTAAGTAGATCGTTGTTGAATATCATAACTAGAATCTACTACACCTCCCGCAGACTGTGTTTGATACATTCTGTAGTTAAAAGAATAATATAGACTACTACTAACGGATGAAACATAGCCAGCGGTTGGAAGATTTCTGTCACTAACTCCACCAGATACAAAATCTATAAGGAAATCACCTTCTGTACTAGTCATATTTGTTATAACTGGAACTCTATATGAATTTGTCCCAGTGGCTTTATATACTGTTCCAAAAGGATTGTCTTGATTCACATTAGAAAACATATATTTTTCTATAACTACAGCCGTATTTGAAGTGGTTGGACTTATAGCTAAAGTATGACTTCCAGACGGAGGACTTTTAAAATAGAAAACTGACATATTTCCTCTGATACTATCTATAGAATCTATAAAAGTAAGAGGATTTCCACTCAAAGTAACACCAGATGCCGAAATAGGGTCTGGCTGACTTCCAACACCAACAACATAAAAACCATTTTCGACAGATGGTAGTGTTACAGTTTCTGAAAAACCAGATGTGTATGTTGACACAGCATAAGATTGTAATACTGGCTGTGGAGAAAATTGAGTGTAGGTAAGGGTAAGTTTTGGTCTTATTGTTGTTGTGGCATGATTATTCGAAGCAACATTAAAGTAAGAATAACTTCCTTCGTCTGTTTTAAGCAGTAGGCCAAATTGAAGATACCCAACAAGATATTCCTGCATCTTTAAGGCGTCTAAACTTATATCAATCCATACTCCTGAACCAGTTGTAGAAGGAACAGAAACAGTCCCTATAGACGTTTGTTCACAATCGCTAACACCAAAAGCACCAGCCGTAGACCAACTTACACCACTAAATCTTGCGTTCCAAGTTGTATTGGTTTCCCCAAAAGCCTTTTTTAATCTATAAACAGATAAATTTGTTCCACTTGTATTTCCGCTATTAGTAGTAATATATAATGACATTACAGCAGAAGATATATTTACAACAGATGCACTAGATAGGTTAAAATGAATAAGCCCTCTATTTATGTGTGTTGTTGTATATTTTCCTAAATTCAGCGTAGTAGACGCACCATAATTTGTTGTATTTGACACACTATTTATATACGTATTATACTGTGAGGGCTGAAGAACCATTGTAGTCATTAGTTTTGCGCCCTCGTATAATTTATCATTATGCCATTCATTCTTATAGAAATGGGCAAATTATTAGCAACAGCATTATTTCTTTGAATTACATAATTAACTAAATTCAATGGGGCCGGACTACCAGATACAGCAAAACTACCACTAGTAGAAGAAATAAAGAATCTATTTGCAACACTACCAGAGGCTGTGGTCGTATAAACAAAACTAGATGGCGCTTGATCTAATAGATCTCCGCTGGCATAAGCCCTTCCAGCAATACCCAATTTTACAACAACAGAACTACCGCTTACAGAGCCACTAGTTGAAAAATACATATTAGCAGTAAAACTGCCACCATTATAATCCCAAGGTAGTGCAAATTGAACAGTTCCCGTAGGACTTCCTGTACTTGAAAAATTTACAGTATTGAAATCAGTATAATTTGCGGCAGTTAACTCAACTTGCGCAGCAGCAGTCGCCCCATTAGAAAGTGTAGGATTTGGGTAAGTTATAAAAAAATTACCTTTTTTCTTCTGAGAAACAAAATAAACAGAAGAACCAGAATCTTTAGATTCAAGTAATCCGTTATTATTATACAGAACTACTTGGCTTGCACTAGGAGTGGCAACACTTCCAGATGTCATCACAATCTTATTAATAAACCCATAAAACCATGATTTTATTGTACTTCCAAGACTTCTAGTATTATCTGTATCTGGGTTTATATCAACGTTGGCACTAGCAGAAGTTAAATTACTCAAAGAAGTATTTGCACCTGTTAAGTTTACAACGCTTCCAGCGGTAATCCTTCCATCTGCCCCTACTTGTACCTGATTGTAGCTTCCACTTACCACGCCTGTAGTAACTAAATTGATATAGCTTCCAGATACTCTACCATTTCCCGTTGTATTTATCGTACTATCTATAACCACACCACAGGGCGAAATCATTAATAAATTATTGGTAGTTCCAATAGTCCCAATTTGATCAATGCTATTTTCATCCAACCATACCCAAACAGAACCATTATATTGAAACAAATATAAATGATTTTTCTTTAATTCACTCGCTTCAAAATTTACTAAATTTCCATTTATATCAACTTTTTGTAAACTTTTAGTCCCTAATGAATTAATATTTAAAGTTACTGTTCCGCTACTTGTTGTATCTAAAGATAAACTAATGATTTGATTAACAACATATGAAGCGATTTCAGAAATTCCAGTAGCTACATAATAATTGGCACTAGAATATACTGCTGGAACAATTGCAGTATATCTCCTTGCCGTTAATGAAATAAGTGATGCACTTGTTGTAGTAGCAAACGCATCAATCTTATTCATATTTGAAGTACTAGCCGTTCCTGCCACGTCACCTCTAAATGTCTGAAATAGGGCAGAACCGTCTGTTGTTGGGTTATATGTACTTAGCCCTAAAGTGGGTGTGGGCGTAGGCATGTTATTCCTCCTTTATGGCACAATAGAATAGTCTAAGTCTGCCAAAGTTGTTGAATCTAACGCTGAAAGTGTTTGATTATCATACTCCCATAGCGCGTGAAAACGCGCTATGATAGGAGCGAAAATAAACGTAGGTTTTTTAATAATTAAAGGCCAGCTCGAAACTTTACTAAGCATGTGCATAACTAATGTAAAAAATGGTGATTTTATATTTATTGTTGGAGTTGGTTTAATAAGTTGTTTCATCGTAGCAACAATAGTTGGTTTTTTTACACGAATAGTTATGGTTGGTTTTAGTAATAATTTTACCAATAAATTATTTATAATAAAGAATGGTCTTTTTATTACTAAAGGACAACTCCAGTCTGTCGATAGCGTTATATTTGTAATAAAAATTTTTACTTTTTGTATAAATCTAACAACAAAACTCGTGCTAATAGAAAATCCAAACACTGTTAAATTAAAACTATGTTTATTGTTCAATATTGATATAAAATCGTGACTTGCCATGAAACTCCTTAATTAGTAAAACTCACTGTAATTGCAGAAGGAGCAAAGGATACTGTAGTTTGAGAAGCAACGGCTTTTGGCGTTGGTAATGCTTCATAATACCAAATATCTGTAACTCCAGTCGTGCCTGCCGCAGCAAGAAATACATAGGTAATTGTTCCCCATGAGGCTGTACTTTCTGCAAAACTAATAGTAATTAAGTTTGTTAATGCACCATTTACAGCACTACTAAATGTGGTTTTGTTGTTAGCAACTGCCACACGAGCATAAGCTCCAGAACTAGGCTCTGTAGCACCACTTCCATCTGCCAAGATAGTTGTAGTACTCAATCCGATATAATATGTTCCTAAATTTGAAAAAGCAGTATTTCCAAAGGCATAATCGCACAGCTTATTTGACGATAAATAAGTATAACTCATTTTATTTCTCCTTTATTTAATTAAACAGTAGCGTTCCGAGGAAATATAGTCACGTACCCTAAGCCCGGACGAAATTCGTTTCCATCAAAATCAAGTATTACTGGTTGTTGTGTAAATTTTCCATTTAATAATTGAGTGGCACAACCAGAAATTACTGCCACGAAATGATTTACAGGACTTCCTGATGGACTTCCAGATGCCATAATAGATACATAGTTAGAGTTTCCATATGGTGATATAGACACATAGCACGTAGATGATGTTAAGTCTAATGGGCATGCACTGGTTTGATCATATATATAATAATTTAATGTTTGCTCCGTACCTCCAATAAAATCAATTGGAGAAAGATTAACTGTTGTCAAACAATCAAATGTTGTTGATGTCATTTATTTATCATTCTCCTTTTCTTTATTTATATTTTTTTCATCATCTATTATTTCCATAGAATCAAAAAATTGTCTAAACATCGTTGCTGAATTTCCTAATGCATTTATATTTAAAATTCCCTTAACTTCTATTTCATTAAGTAAATTAAATGCTTGTGTAAATAAAATTCTATTTTCTTCTGTTATTTTATACATTTTCCCATCCATTATTTTAATATCCAATACAAATTCCACCTTTAAAATATAATGTTCTGTAGGTCGATCCGTTATAATATGTCACATTTGCGGTAATGCCACCAGAACCACCAGCATAATATAATCCCGCATTAACATAATTTGATGCAGCAATAATATTTCCATACATTATTCCACTTTGAACATATAAATCTCCATTGCATGTAGTAGAACTTGTAAATGTAACTGGTGTATAAAAAACACTAGCATTCCCTCTAATACTAACAGGATAACCCTCAAGAGTTAATCCTCCACCCACAGCGCGACATTCAATAGATGATGCTTGAATGCCAATCACATTACTTGAAACTATATCCATATTATTGGTTGTAGTTTCTATTCTCATATTGCCAGTTCCACTAACAGTAATACTTCCTCTACCTCCTGATAGATTAACGTTACTCATTGTTCCAGAACCTATTTTAGAAGCTATTAAACTGTTTATCTGATCACTTGTTACTAGCCCAACCAAGTTAGCAGCACTTACATTTCCACTAAAAGTTCCTGTAGTGCCACTAATAGTTCCACCATTTATGCTTGCCCCAGTAATAGTTCCACCACTTATGGTAGCAGCACTTAAAGTACCACTAAATGTTCCGGTTGCACCACTAAGAGCGCCTTTAAATGTAAGATTTCCAGCACTATCTGCATAAAATCTGTCTGTCCAAGTTCCACCAGATAATCCTTGTATTTTTATGCCATTTACAGGATCGAGTAAAATTTTGCTATTGCCACTAGTTTTATTAATTGTAAGTGTAGCATTGGTAAGGGTTGCACCTGCTCCATTGACTGTGAATGTATTGGAGTCGTTGGTTATGGTTAGATTGTTACCAGCTAGAATCCGACCAACCAGAACTTCCCCGACGAGGCCGTAGGCCGAACCACTAGAAGTGGAAATTTTGCCAAGTGCTAAACTCGCAGTATTCCAATTATCTTTGGTAAATGCTATAATACCATTATTAATCCATAATTGCTCTGGGTTATATATATTAGAACCAGACATTAAAGATCTAACTCTGATGCCATTTTGATTTATTAAAACATTTTGAGCACTTCCGCTAATGACAGAATTCTTACTCGCATCCAAAGATGATGTTATAAATGTAGACACGTCATCCTTATAATTATTGTTCCAACTCCCCCATTGTTCACTATTAAAAGATGTTGTTATGCCCTGATTTACTGTTTGTCCAAACAAATCCGAAAATTCATATGAGCTATCATCTAGACGTAAACGGTTGCCGAAAGTTAATGTAAAATCTGTGGGGTCGTCATAGTTTAAATCTATTCCTAAAAGAACTGGATATATCCATGTATCTTCTTTCAATTCAAGAGTTATAGAACATCCTAATTGGATTTGCGTTATAAAAGTTTGAAATTCCTGTAAAAATACAAAATTAATTGCATCCACACTAAACTCATATCTAGGGGCACTAATTTTCGCAAGGACTGCTGTGGCTTGATCAAAAAGTTGTTGTGCTTGATCTTGAATTTCAGCCTGAGTCATTATATCTGTTTGAACAAAATTTTCATTATTATAAGTATTGCCCATAATAAATGAAGATAATTCGTTTTGTTGAACTGTGGTAAAATTTGTAGTAAAACTTACATAAGTGTTAATGTCAGTAAGTTGTGCCATAATGCTACCAACAGGATAAATTACATTAATATCTGCAACACCTATTGTAACATTAACACTATCTATTTCTGCTTGTTTACTATCTATTTCTGCTTGCTTAGAAGCAATTTGTACATTAATATCACTGTAGTCTATACCTTGTTGAATTCTCGCTCCTTGCACTCCTACAAGAGAATCCATATCTGCATTTAAATCTACCAATTCAGCAGTAAGGGTTATTAGTGTTTCGTTGTTTTCACGAAGCAATGTTAATAAATCTGCATAGTCTTGTTGTTTTTCAAGTATTCTTGCTTCCCAAGCATCTATCGCATCTATTAAAGATTGAGACATCCATGATATATTTTTATAGTAGTCGAAATTATAGATTCTGTCGGAGCCAAGTGGATTAACAGTATTGATACTAAGATTTCCAGCGCCCTTTACCGATAAGGCAGTTACAAGTTCGCTTGACAATTCTTTTATATCTATCTTATTAATAAGATTATCGTGAGAAAGATAAATATCTGTTGGAGTAATGGCAGATGTGGTTGCATATGCGCTTATAGTCTTTGCTATAGTATCGAACGAAAAGACACACTGGAATGAATCCTCGCATGTAGTCATTAGAAAATTATAAATTGTACTGTCATCGACTTTAAATGTTCTAAATAATGTTGTTAGTGAAGAATCTATTGTGCCTATCGACCAAGTTGGAAGATATTCAAGTATTTTCCCAAGTAATGTTCCAGAAGGAGATATATAATCATAAAATTGATATGTTCCCTCGAATGCTGTTAAGTTTTTTAAACTTAACTCTGCCTCAAGAGATTGACAAGTTATATATTTTTCTTTTACAATACCATCATCAGATTCTTCTACAGAAGTTATCATGAAATAGGAGACATCTGGGATATATATTAACTTTCTATAAAGGATGGAATCATAGGCGTCATTAACGATATCATCCGTCATGTATGGAATGGTAAAAGTCAATTCTGACAATGCGTTAAATCTATTTTTGTATTTTCTATCATATGCCACTCCGCCTATTGAAAACAATTCGTCTTTATTCGGATTACAGAGTATCAAATCTATTTGCTCGAACATTCCAAACTTGTCAAATAATTGAATCATGATTCCTCCTTTCCATATAATTCATTCCATTTATTTTCATATGCAACAATAGCATCTTCTTCATTATCATAATATCCCAAAGAAATTCTTTTTCGATTATGTGTTATTCTTACAGACCATTTGGAAAACCTTTTAACATAACATATTCCCACATGTTTACTAGAAGAATTCATATTTTGTTTTTTACTTATCAGGGAATTTGATATTTTGTTTTTACGATCCTCTGAAAATGGTTTGCCAAAATTAGGATTTTTTTCTCCCATTTTCGCTTCCGACATTTTCTTTTTTGCTTTTTCGGAAATGTGTTTACCAAAATTTGGATTTTTTTCACCAGACAATGAATCAGATCTTTTTTTTCTTGTATCATCTGAACATGGTCTTCCCTTTAAAGCTTCAGATAATTTAATTTTAGTTTCTTCCGACATATGTTTTCCAAAAAGATAATTATTCTCACCACTGTTGGCTTGTGAAATTTTTTCCTTGTGTTCTTCGGTTAAATGCTTTCCGTATAAAGGGCTTTTTTCTCCCTTTTGCCATTCAGACATTTTCTTTTTAGATTCTTCTGAATATTTAACTCCTAAGTTGCTATTAGCGCATATTGGTCTAATATTATATTCGGGATGCAAAATATCAATATACCATTGCTCATAATAAGTAAGAATTTCTTTTTCTTTTTCACAAATTAATAATATTTCAAAAACAAAATTGTTTTCTCCATATTTATTAAAAGCATTTTGAAGATATGCATTAAAATGAATATTTTTTTTAAGTGTCGAAAAATGGCTTGTTTTTCTTTTATTTAAATCATATGATTGCCCAATGTATGAATGATTGTTAGAAATATTTCTTATTCTATAAATACCAGAATATTTTCTTTTTTTCATTTACGCCCCTATGTTTCTGGCTAAAGAATATGACATCTCAAATGTCCCTATTCCGGCCTGCACATTTAAATTATTTGCGCCTGGGACGAGCCTGAACCATTTTTTGTTGAACGATGACAGTCTAAGTAGCCCCGTGTCACTAACAACGGTTTGACGATAATTGTCTATCGTCACGGTCTCTCCGGGGGACATAGAACTGAATAAGAATACTCTATTATTATCAGTTATATTTGTTAATTGAAAATTATTACCAACAGAGTTCAAACTAAATTCTACGATTGGATAAAGATAGTCATTGTCGTGAGAATCATTATAAAAAGTAAAATCATAATTAATAACATTATTCCCTGTAAAAGTTTGACTAAAAACTCTAGGAAATGTATATCCGAATGGCCCGTTTACGTGCCCTTTAAGTGTTATGCCCCTTTGAACGTTCCCAATATATTTATTTTCCGCGCTCGTAAAAAGAGTCTGAAACACTGTGTCTGCAATGTCAGGTTGAACTATTTGAAAATTTTTATAAGAAGTTTGTCCCAAAAACAATTTCTGAATAGCACTTCTCGTTGCACCGTCGATTGGGTTTTTAGAAATTAAAGTCATAGAAAACTCCAATGGAGTGTTCAAGGTTCTCCCAAAATAAAACGCCTTACTTTTTCTATAAATATATTTCTCATAAATAGTCATTTCGCTACCAGCAGGGCTATCCACATCCCCCGTATCAAAACTACCTATTGTTAAATCATATAATGATGATGGGACACCATCATAAATAACTTCTGCACCATAAAATGCCATGGGTGTCCTCCTTTCATGTTTTTATAATTAAAATAGGGATATTTCTACCCCTATTAACTAAAGACTAAAACTTCCTGCCGTTCTCTTCATTCCCCTAGACTTCATTGCCTTATTGATGGTATCCAATATTGTTGATTTTAATTGAGGAAGAACTGTTTTATCTAAACTCCCTGCAACATTTACAGCCATATTTATTGTTGTACCTCCGCCATTACCAGCTACTGCTACAAGATTAGGAAGGGTTGAATTAATAAATTGTTCTATTTGGGAAGGCGTAGTCATTGCTTCTCCATCCATAACTTGAGCGAATTTTTGTCCAGACTTAAGTTTTGGAAGTCCACCAACAATACCACCAGAATCGAAAGATTCGGGATGCTCTGCTTGCCAATCCCATTTGCTCGTTGATGTTGTAGGACTAGTATTATTCATCCAATCAGAAGGCAAACCATATCCTTCAGGAATTTCTTGCCAAGTTAAATTATCTAATGCGTCTCCAAGTTTTTCAACAGCATTAGTTACGCCACCTATAGCTCCAGCCGCACCACCAGAATATGTAACAATAGTATTAAATGCGGTTGTCCATTTCCCAGTAACGTCCGTATCAACACCCGTACCAAATCTACGATTCCATTCGATAAGTTCTTGATAAAATGTAGAACTTTTATCTGCCAAAAGCTGTATGGCTTCTTGAGTTAGCGTACCAGATTCAGATAAATAATTATCTAATTCTTTTATTTTTGCATCAATATATTCTTTATAATTATCATATTCTTGATCTAAAGCATTTTTTTGCTCATCTATGCTATTATCGAATTGAGCATCTTCAATTTCTTTTAATTTTTTAGCTTTTTCTTCTTCCAACAAAAGACGTTTAGATTTTGCCTCTTCACTATTATCAAATTGAAGTTCTAAGAGTTCATTATCAATATCCGTAAGTTCTTTGTTTTTCTCAGATAATTCATCTTGATAATCTTTCTCGTCTTTCATTTGATCAAGAATTTCTTTACGGGCATCGATTATATCTTTATAGCCATTAAGTTCGTCTTTAAGAGCATCTTTTTCAGCATTAGCTTTATCTTTAAGCATATCTATAGTCATTTTAAGAAGATCTTGATATGCTTTTTCGTTGTCAGAAACTTGTTTAGTTCCAGATGAAACTTTAGGCAACCAATATGCAGTCTGTTTTATTTGCCCTAAATGTGCTTGAGTAAGTGATAACGCATTTATTAACATGGAATTATTTTGATCAATAGCTATAGCATCTTCTAATTCTTTAATTGTATGTTCTGCCTTTGCCAATGTTAATTGTCTTACAGCCTCCATATTAATATATACCAAACCAGTATTCTGATCAATTGTAACTGCTTCTTGCCATTCTGCCCCTAGTAATTGTTGAACTATAGAAATTTGCTCCATAGTTGCACCAGTTGCAGCATTATATCCATCAATCAAACTTCGCAAAGAACTTTCATTGGATTGAATTGCCGTGGCACTATTCAATGCTTCTGTAGCGGCAAGATCATTTGCTTGGGCTATTTGTTCAATAGCATAAGCCGTATCATTCGCCGCAGTACCAAGAGCATCTGCCATATCTTCAACATCATCTTTCGCAACTTTTAATGATGTATTAAATATTTCTTGTGGATCAGTAGCTTTTCCTAATTTTATAGCTAATTTATCATATTCATCTTCTAGGACACTTAAAGCATCAGTTAAATTTGCTATATAGTTTTCGTCTCTAGTTTCATTAGGCATAGCCTTCATGGATGCTATTAATTCTTTTTGTTTTTTTATTCTATTTTCAAAATCTTTTAAATCACCCTCGTCACCAGTAACAGCACCCAATCCTCTACCAGCAATTACATTAAAATCTCCCCAAAATTTAAACCAACCTTTTAAAAATGTTGCCCATCCTGATGAAGTCCATATTGCATCCCAAGAAGTTTTCATTCTTTCTTGTTGTCCTTCAACACTATCCAAATATGCCTTTATATTTTCTTTCCGCAAACCGATTGATTCACCTTCTAATTTAAGCATTTGATCAAGCATATCATAATTTTCCATTAATGTAAGAAAATTTTCACGTTGCCAAGTTCCGCCCATGGCTTTTGCCACGGCAGCTTTTTGAACATTTCCTAATGTTTCCCATTTTCGGGCAACTTCATCAATAATCACTCCCGCATCTTTGAACTGAAGATTTTCATCTCTAACTTCAATTCCGAATTTTTTTAATGTTTTTTCTACATCAGAAATACTCTCGCCTGCTTCATCAAATTTCTTACCAAGTTTAACATCTGTTAATCTTGTAAGAATTGTTTTCATAGAGTTACCAATACTCTCGGCGGATTTTCTAGTAACAGACGACACGATTCCTATGTATGCGGTTAAGCGATCAAACGATAAACCAGCCACCTGTGCAGTATTTGCTGAACGCTGTAATGCTAAAGCTAATTCTCCGGCAGACGTACTATATTTATTGTCAATAACTAAAAGCTTATCAACAACAGTTCCGGCTTCATACGCTTCCATTTTAAAACCATTTAGTGTGCTTGTTAATAACTCGGTAGCTTGGGCAGCTTCAAGATTACCCATTTTTGAAAGATAAATGGATTCTCTCGTAAGGGCTAAAGCTTCTGACGCCGTCTTTCCTTGCCGAATCCATTCAAGGCTTCCTTTAGCCACTTCAAGAGTAGAAACCCTCATACTCGCAGCTAAACCATTATAGGCATCTGCCATTTTATAGGCTTCTATTTCTGTCGCCCCTGTTACATACTGCATTTTTACCAATTCTGAATTTAAATCTGCAATATATTGTCTCACCTCACCAAGTTTTTGTAATGTGCCAAACAACATATCTCCAGCAATTTTCCATAAAGCCATCTTATAAACAGCTTTTGTTAAACTTTGTCCCAAATCATCATGTGCCTTTGCAGTTTCTTTGACTTTTGGAGCCAGTTTTACATGAGCTGCTGTCAAAGCATCAACTTCTTTACTTGCATTTGCTGTTGTTCCAGATTTACTACCAACATTTACATCAAGATTAATTGGTTTTAAATTTTTACTAACCTCATCAATCTGTTTATATAAATCTGTTTTATTCAACGTAGCCCTAATAACTACATTATATTTATTTGTTCCTGCCATAGAACCTCCCTCCAAGGAACTTGGAAGTTCCTAACTATTTATTCAGTTAAAACTATATTAAACATATCTGCAAGTTCGTCTAAACTAGTATCCTTCAAATATCCTTGAGTTGTAGAAATATCAGAATGATTAGCTATCAATCTAAGTTTTTCAACAGGAAAACCTGTTTCCATACACAAATCCTTACAAACATAATGACTTCCATCAGACAAATTTTGAAGAGCCGAATGTCGGATTGAGTGTGGATTAAAATCAAATTCTTTCCCTTCCAACTCCTCTAACAAGTCTCTCATATACATAAACCAATCATATAATAATTCACCATCTGCTTCTTTTTTATTTTTACCATTCTGCAGAATCCACAACGATTCAATATCATCTTCTCCACGTTGTTCTAACCATAATTTAACACATTCTTTTGTAAGTCTAAAATAAACAAGACTAAATATCTTTCTTCGTTTGCCAATAACTTTATTAGTATTATTTAAAGATTCATTATAAAATCTCATTTTAGTTACTTGTGCCAATTCGTTTCTACGTCCAGCAGAATCATATGCTAAAGCAAGTAAAGTAGCAAACTGATATTTTTCTCTTTTTATTAACTCATCTTTTAATTTCATTATTTGTTCATTAGTTAAAAAGAAAATATCTCTTACTGGTTCTTTGGATAAGCCTTTTACTTTTTTAGCAATGTTTGTATCATAGTCATAATCATCTTCGTTTTCTACAAAGGTCAGCAATGATCTAATCGAGCAGAGGAGTCTGTTATGTCTGGCCGATGAGACCCCGCACTCAGAAGTTAAATAAAGTGAATATCCTCTAAAATCTCGCTTTGACAGCTGTAAAATGCTGCGATTTTCTAATTTTTTATAAATATATATAAAAGCTATTCGCAAATCATTATGGTACTGGCTTATCGTTCCATCACTTTTTTTAATTTGCTTTAATTCTAATAAAAAGTCATCCATTATGCCTTTATTCTCTTGATTTACTTTATCATATATTTCTTTATCGAAGAAATTATTATATATTTTTCTTTTTGGCATTATTGTTTTTCTCCTTTTTGATTCTTTTTGTTTCTATCATCTTATCAATTGAATCTTGTGAGAGAACTCTTCCTTTTTCAGATTCAGATATTTTACGCTTATGTGCTTCTGATAATTTTTTTCCTTTTTTGGCATCAGACATTTTCTTTCTAGTTTCATCTGAAATATTTTTTGCCTTTTCAGATAAAAGAATTTTTGTTTCTTCTGTATGATGTTTCCCATAAAAAGGATGATTTTCGCCGGACATATCTGGCATATTTTCAATCATCTTTATTTTTCTTTCTTCAGGCATTGGTTTACCATAATTGGGATTATTTTCGCCCTTCATTCTTTCAGACATTTTCATTTTTTGATCTTCAGAAAGTGATTTTCCGATATGGGATTCGGACATTCTTAATCTCGTTTCGTCTGATGGAATTTTACCATAATTAGGATTATTTTCTCCAGAAATTCTTTCAGACATTTTACGCCTAGATTCTTCGGGCCACTTAGTCCCCAAATTACTATCAACACACTTTCTAGTATTATATTCTGGTCTTAATATATCACAAAATATTTGTTCATAATGTGTCAAATATTCTTTTTCACATATTAATAAAATTTCAAAAATAAAGTTCTCAACTCCATATTTATTATAAGATCTTTGTAAATATTTGTTGTGATGACAATTTCTTTTAAGTTCTGAAAAATGATAATATTTTCTATTAATTAAGACAGATGCTTGTCCGATATATCTTTTTCCATTAATTAAATTTCTAATACAATATATTCCAGATTTTTTCTCATATAAACTTACTTTCCCCATTATTATTTACTCCTTTTATCAATAAAGTATGCCATACCTATAGATACGGCATCACTTTGATCATCATTGTCTATTTTTAAATATGGAAATTTTTCTTTAACAATTTTCATTATTCCAACTTTATCAGTTTTGCCATTCCCGCTTACAATTTTTTTTATAGAGGATGGGGCATAATATATTTGTTCTTTGTCATAAAAAACATAATTTGCTATGCCATGAACGCAAAATATTGCCTGCGTTGAGGTGTTAAAACGTGTAAATCCTTTTTCTAAAATAATCACCGAATTATTATATTTCTCTTTTATAGAAATAAAAACATCGGCAATTATTTTCAGCCTCTCACCTCTGGTTAATTTAGAACTAGTAGGTACGCTAAAAACATCTAAAGGATTTTCGTTTTCATCAAAAATACATATTCCTGTGTCACTTAAGCTTAAATCTAACGATATTACATATTTTTTATTGTTTTCACTCATTTATACCCTTTCTTATAATTTCCTCAATAAAAAACCATACGATTCATATAGTTTTATTTTTATAAAAACCCAATAAAATGTTGGTTTTATTGGGTTTTCCTTTCAAAAAAAGAAAGACAGGAACTAGCCCTGTCTTCCACACCAATAAATTATACCAATAAACTATTTATTTTTTAGCAGCAAGTCGTTTTGATTTCAATGACTGTTTGTCTAAACCGTCATCCTTCATTGCCTTTACAGCAGCTTCAATAGCGGCAGCAACGATATCAAGATCAACTACTATACCTTGAGCAGCCAAGAATTTTTCGGCCAAATCTAAAGCATATTTTTTCTTGTCTTCAATAATAGTATTTATACCAGCTTGTTCGGCGGCATCAACAACCATCACAGCAACTCGTTCAATTTCCGCAAATACATCAGGTTGAGCAGCTTTAGCTTCAGCCCACAATTTCTTAATCAAAGCAATAGCAACACCAATCAAAGAAACGGCCGCAGCAACTCCAACATTCATCAAAATATTTTGCAAAAAAGCACTTAAAAACACTGAATCCATTTTATCTCCTTTTAGATAATAAAAAATTGATATGATAGGAGTATGTCTTTATACTCCTTTACAACCTAAATTTTTGTATATGCCATACAAACCCATTCTTCATTAGTAGGATGACATTTTCCCCACCCATCTCTTTCGGCATATATATTCAATTTTGTCCCATAAGGAACTGCTCTTAATATTGTTGTTCTAGAAGTACTTCCGGGAACACTGCGAATATTGCAGCCTTCTTTATCTCTTGGATAAACAACTTTTATAATAATTGGGACATATGTAGGAGCATAACATGTAATCATGCTTCTTTGAGGATTATCATCTCCAACCGTAGACCAGCAGTCTTCAAACATTTCAATTGGAACATCAATGTTAGAACCACTTTTTACAGAATTTAATGGATCATGGATATATACATGTGTTAAATCTATTCCCACAACTACAATAAAATGACTGCCAGTAAATTTATTCGGACGAATGCTTGATAATGCCCCATATCGAATTAATGCAATGACAGGAATTCCTTGAACTAATGTCCAATACAGGTCTTTGATTGCATAGTTGGCATCCCATTCACATTTTATTCCACGGGCACTCAATAGCTTCATCAAATCCCCAACAGATAAATAACTATCTCCACTGGGTCTTACCTCATCATATAAACTATCAACAGTAGGAACAGAACCAATAAGACCTTTAATAATCATAGCGGCACTAGAAGCCCCACAGTCATTCCCATGGGCATTAGCGCCTTCTCCTACCTGACCAATATAAGGAACATTTAATATTGATGTCATATTATCTCCTATATAGAAATAGTTACATCCCAACCAAGACGAGAATGAAGTTTATATATAAAATTATTTAAATATCTTGCCTTTATACTCGCTACACTCGGAGACCAAAAATCACGCGATTCTTTCCACCAATGAGGTTCTTTCCCAAAATCAAATAATGGGCCAGACTTACCATTAACAATTATATCTATTAATGATTCTCTGGTATCAGATATATAATCTCCATAAAGACTGCCATGTTGAAAAATTTCAGGATTATATCCCATAAGACTTTTTTCACTATATATAGTATATTCTATATTGCGAATACTCTCGTCCGTCTTATACTTCATCCAACTACCAAGCAAACCACCGCCATCTCCAAGTCTCTCGTATGCAACTGGATTAAATGGATCATAGACAACCTCTTGAACATTTTTCTTTATTTCTTCAATAATGTCGTCACTAGATTCGGACATAATAGCTTCAATTTCACCCATCAAAACAACTTCAAGAGTTATATCATTGTCAATATCCATAGACACACCTCCAATTACCACTTAGGATTATATGGATCTTTATATCTTTTTGGCGATACCTTTATTTTAGAGCTATAATCACACTCCATACATTCAACGTATTGATCTTCATAACTAACCCCATCATCTTCATGTATGTTCATAGTTGCTTCTAATTGTCCGCCACATTCTGGACATCGTTTTGATATCATTTTTTGTTTCTTTTTATGGTCGGACATATTACTACAATGATTCCTTTTTTGAAGTTCTATTTTTTCTAATTTTTTTCTCTGGAACAATTGACGGAACTGGAGGAATAGGAGACTCTATTTGAAGTGTTTCCAAACTAGATTTAAATGTCTCCGCTGCTTTTTTCATTCCTTCGTCAGAAATATCAGCCTGAGAAAACTGTTCTATTAGTCCCATAACCGCTTCAGCAACTTTATCAAATGTTGTTCCTATAGATCGTTCTAATGCATTATCTTCTTTAATATGATTGAGAATATTGCTAAGTTCTTTTCTAAAATCATCATAATTTACAATTTGTTTTTTTATAACTTCCCATAAACCACTCCCAATAAGAGCGTCTGCACCATCAGAACCATCCGAAAATTTAACAGATAAATCTGTGCATCTATTTGTGATTCCAGTAACGATAGAATATTCTGCTCTAATTTCATTTAAGACATAAGAATATTCACCTTCATTTTTTTCAAAAATATGCTTGATATATACTTCTACCAAGTCTTCTTTATCGTCTAATGACAAATATGGTTTTATTTTAAATTCCCCTTGTTTGCCAAATTCCATACTTATCCACTCCATGGGAGCTACTTTAATTTTTTGTTTTTCTATTTCCATCCGAATTTTAACCTTAAGTTAGAATATTGGATGGGGATTTTACTCCCCATCCTTAGATTGATTTTTTGTAAGAGAGAACTCTTTACAATATGATTTATTTTCAATCATTACATAATGATTGAGTTGCCCACACCATCGCACAAAACTACAATGGTTTCCTTTGTAATCTCCTTTTCGGCAAATGAAAAATATACCGGTTTCTCCGTCTATTTGCATTTGTTCTCCATTTGCGCAAATCATTTTAGACTACATTAATAGTAACATAATCAACCAAAGAGCCACTTGGATATATTACTGCAATAGTAACTGCTTGAGCAATTGTGGTTGAAGACGCACTTGTATATAGCGTACCCGTAGTAGCACCCACTACAATACCAGAACCAGAACTACCAGAACGAGCAAAAGTACAATCTGTGGTAATATTGGTATTGCCATAAACTCCACCTTTAATACCAAGAACGGTAATATTACTGTTTTGGACAGTTGACTTTACCCAACTAATTGTTGATGGAATCGCGGCGATACTAGTATAAGCTGTAGTGGCTACTACGGGGATATATGTAACCTTGGCATAATAATTCCCAGATACACAATCTGTAGCTGCAACAGATAAAGCTTTACCACTAAGTTTTTCTGTTGAAACACCATTTGCAGTCATGCTAAGATCGTAATTTCCAGCAATCTGGAAGCTAGGAACATTAATTTGTAGGTATTTCAAAACTGTACTATGCGACTGATCTCTAATTTCAGCAATCAATGTTAAATCAACAATGCTAGGTGGCGTTAAAGCACCGACAACAATTTGATCAGCAGTTTTACTTGTTTTATAAATAGCAGTAACTTGCTGACTTGGACATCCAGAAAGTTGAATATCTTTTGTGGATGGAGTTACAGTCTGAATACTTCCATCTGCCAAAAGCACATCTACATTTCCAATCGGAGTAAGAGTAATTTGTGCAGCACTAGATGCAGAAGTTGTCAAACAATCTGTTTGAGTAACCGTATATGCACCCGTTAAAACACTAGAGCCAACATTTAAGGCAATAAATTGTTCGCCAAAAGAAGCTTGTTCAATATCAACAGTTAATTCTCTTGTATGATAATAACTATATATGAGTTGATTGCCAATACCACCACGAACATCTGTATTTGCCATGGTAAGCTTAAAAGCACTGTTGATATTGGCTGTTCCCATCATAATTGTATTTCCAGTAGCAGGATCTCTAAGAATAGCATCTGCTACACTAACCAATTCTTCTATCGCCATATTTTTTCTCCTTCTTTATTTCTCAATTTTTATTTGACTATTTGGATTACTAAAACCACTATCCTCCAAGAATTTATCTTTATTTACAAAAATACTGTCATATCGACCTGCTTTGTCAGTATGTCTAAGGTAGTGTTTGAATAATTCGTCCTTCTTATTTTTAGCAGTTACTTGCCCACTAACTTCAAGTGGTTTAAATAAACTATATTCTTTAAACATTACTTCTCTTTCAAATCTTGCTTGAAATTGGAATAATGTCTTTTCTCCTGCTTCTATTTCTGTCATTTTTGTCAAAGCACAAAACGAAAATATCTCATCTTTAAAAGTCATATCCAACATATCTCGTTGCATAAATTCAAGTTTTTTTTCAAGATCGGGATTATAACTTTCTACATATTCTATTGACGAACCATTTTGTTCTAAGATTATTTCTCTAAGATCATCAAAATCTTGCTCTGTAAATATTATATTATTTATAAATATAAATACGGCAAACTTTTCAAACATATCCTTACCAGATGGAATCTCTTTTTGTGCATAATGAATTGGATCACTATCAGAATGCTCTTCTGCGGTTGGATTATTTATAGGTCTATCTATATGAGTTACATAATATAAGAAATCCAAAAGTTCATCTGGCTCTATTTTAAGAACATATAATAGAAATTTAAGATAACTCATTCTAAGTATATCTCTATCTGCAATATATGATTTAGGTTGACAAAATAATTTATAAAGTAGTTTTTTATATTTAGTTTCTTTTATTTTAAGGGGATAAATTTTTATCCCCTTATATTCTTGTGGCAATCCCCAAATATCATTATCGGAATTATAAAGTTGTTGTAAGGTTTGGTTCATAATTATATCCAGTTACACATAACTACAACGTTACCTTTAAAGTTTGTTTGTCCGACAAGAGTCATTCTACATCTACTTGAGGCTCTTGCATCAAAGTAAAGTCTACCAAGTCCACCAATTTCGGCTCCGTTGAATGTTTCTATGATTTGTTGAGCCACTGTATTAAGGCGTGTATGCGAATTGCTCATGGTGTTGATTTTGTACGAGCAGTATATCTCAAAGGCCATACTAACATTTCCATAAATATAATTTACAGGAATTACTTCTGATGGAGTTATTCTTAATATACATGCATCTTCTGTAAAAGCATCATCTTGTCCTACATCCATAAACACCCTAAATGAGTTTTGCTCTGGCATCCCATTATAAATAAGAGCACCTTTTTGTGCTTTGGTTAAATTTGGATGAGCAGAATCGTTTTTATAAGCATCTCTATCTGTGTATTTTAATAGCTTCCACACCAAATCATTGTTATTTAAAAGATATTCAATACAGTTAGAGGATAAAAGTGGTAAATTCTCGAATTTATTGTAAGTATCTTTTCTACTATCTGTTGTCATAATCACCTATTTCCTATCACCATGCGCCAGACAAGGTCACATCGAAAATTCTACTTCCAGAACTTCCACTACACAATATTGATAATGGATAATCCATATAACGCTCATTATTGACAACACCAAATGTATTTGGAGTTAAAGTAGAGAATGTGTAGTTTGATGTTGGGACATCAGAACCAAAAATACTAAACACAAATGATCCTGATAATATTGTTGAACCACTGTAATAGTGGGCATCAAATATGGCCGAAGCAGATTCCAATATTGTTCCATCGTTGGGAGTTATAATTATATTTGCTACGGATGATGCAGAAGAATTGTATTTATAATAATCAGCTACGCCATTTATGATATCATCGGTATCGGTGTTGACTTGGGTTGTTATTACATCCAAAGTTAGCAACTGAGAAGAATTATTATCTAATGTTTTAAGATTTTGGTTATTTCTTACACCTCCACCTAGTACCTTGTATGCCACCCAATTGTCTGTGTTCCCCATAATAAAACGTTGTCCATCTTTTATTTTTCTTGTTATAGAATTTAATTGACAATAAAATTTTGTCAGACCTCCCGGTGTTGAAATGTTCGAATTTGGAATATCATCGCGTGGGTTGTTTATAATATCTTCTACAACACATTCAGCAAATTGAACCACACCATTAGTGTCTGTCCATCGTAAAACATTAGAACAACGTCTAACTGTAACCGACGCCGTTACACTTTTTATATTTTCACTATTCGTCACCAACCAAATGTTATCGTTAAATGAATATTTCATTCCTACTGATACCGAATGTCCTATATCCTCAAATAATATTCTTTTCCAATCATCGCCTTTTTTAATTCCGGTCAGAGGTTCCACACACGAAGTCACTCTAGTCCTAATATTTACATATAAGCCACTAGCAAAAACAGACTCCTCCCCGATATAGAAAACATCCGTACTATTATCGAACTGATATGACAAACTTGCTTGAAAATCATTTATCCATGCTGCACTAGCCGACGTAGGCACATTTGGAAGGCCGGACATATAGTATTTGTATCCCAATAATGCCTCCTATTCTACGGATTAAATATTTGCGAATTCCATGAACTCCAATTCACGTTATATCTGTAACTGTAATCAATTAATCTTTGCGAAAGTTCTTCTTTTTTTACATTCAAATTTGCAGTTCTTTCCCGAATATTTTGTGCGGGGGAGAAAGGCTTGAAGTCACGATCACCGAAGGGATTCGTCAAAATTCGAAAATCTTGAATGCCCTTCATTAGCCAATATAATTCCATATGTTGCGCTAAAAGTAATTGATTCTCCATAGTTAGTGTTTCATCAAAATAACCATCCGAAGATCCACTAATAACATTATAGGAAAGAGATTGGTTTGCTATAGGTGAAAAATCTACTATTGATTTTAATAGCCATGGTTCTACCTGTGAATTCAACACCAAAGATCCTGAAGTATTATAAATTAAATCTAATTTATAGTCTGATACACCTGATAAAAAAAAGTCAACCACTTCTGATAATTGTGTAGTCATAGACCTCCTTTCTATAATTTAATTATTATAATTACAAAAATTCCCTTGTGACTTTGACATCTACAAGGGAGATAAATTTACTTATAAACAAATTATCGTGCAAAAACACAATAAAATGTTTGATTTATTGCATTTTTTAATTCTTCTAATTCTTCTTCAACGCAGCGATAGCCTTCTTTTCTTCTCCTAATCTAGAAATACTATATTCTCCACTAGGATCAACAACGCGAGAAAATCTATCCATCAAATTCAAATCTACATATTCCCCTGCTATCATTTTTTCATGTACCATGGCAATAATAGAATCTCTTTGGGTATCACTACATGATTTGAATAAATTAACGGCATCACTATCATTCCCCATCATAATTTGTTCAATATTATTTTTGGTTAGAATTCTAGTATATAAGTCATCAAGTCCATGTTTTCTAACTACATCCTTATTTAATATGATATAATATCCTTCTTCCAAAAAATTAGGATGTTGTTCCATAATTTCAGTTAAATAATGATATGGAATTCGTTTCACTTCTCCAAATTTATAAAAATCATATTTCTTACCACGGCCATGTTCCTCCGTAGTTAAAGTCAATTGATATGGAGTCAAAGACATAATTTTAATATAACTGTCACTAGATATTGTTAAGTCGCCACTATCATCTTCTTCATCCATGTAATCTTCTATTTTATTGGAACTTTTTTCACCTGTCAACTCATCCATTTTTTTTGACATGTCTAAAAGTTGCTTTTTTAATTCTGCCACTTCGGAAGAATCATTGTTTTTTTTTACAACTTTTCTTCGTGAGGTTGGTTTTGCATTTGTTAAATCTTGTTTTGTTTCCATATTATCCTCTTTTCTCCTCTAAACTAATTTTTATATTGTTATGGTGGGGATTTTACTCCCCACCATATATGACAAATATTACCTAATATATCCTATAGGGTGATGACAGCTCCGACGGCGTTTGTGGCGACTCCGGCTGCCCAGCTCTTCATGATGGTAGTACTTTGGGAGAGATCGGCGTTCTCAAATACACCAGTAGTATTACTGATAGTATTGCCTTCCAAGCACAGTTTTATAATCTTTTGCGAAGCGGGGGCAATAATCCAAAGACGATCATTCGCAATTCTCAAAGCGCCAAAAGTATTTTGATCGGCAACTTGTGGCATTCTCATAACATCATAACCATTAATGGTAGGAATATAACCAATAGTGGTATATGGGTCAGAAAGGGTGTAGCGATAATTCGCGTCATCGGGAAGTACGTTCAATAAAGCGGTAGCAGTTCCAACAACAATTGGTTTTGCGCCCATAGACCAAGCCCCAACCTGTTCGCACTTCTGTATTAGATTGGCCTGAGTATAACCAGCAACACGAAGACCAGTTGTAGCAGTATTAGACAGGTTGCTCATAGCAGTAGCAAAAGCATCATAGGCATCTAAACTCATAGCTGTTTCAATACTACGGGCGGCTTTAGATACGAGTTGAGCTAAAGAAGCTTTCCCGCTAAGAACGGAGTACATAGATACGCCAACGGTTAGCTCATGCCATTCAGGAACTAAAGTAACCTGACCCTTGAACTGTTTGTGCACTTCAGTTGATTTCTGTGCTCGACCATGTTTGGAAACTACAAACAAATCACGAGGTTCGAAATCAAAACTGAAAGAATCACCAAAGGCTCCGACCTTTACATCTGTATAAAGACCAATAGTCTCAATAATAGAATCAGGAAGAATCATATCGACTAATGCATTAATTACAGCAAAAGTTTCATGGGCAACATTGGGATGGTAGAACCATTCGCCAATATTTTCTTCAGTCGCATAATTAAGACCTGTGCGACGAATGATTTCTTTCAATAATGCCTGATTTAATCTCTTTTCTTTTTCATCAAAAGAAAGTGTAGTATCATATTCCACATTTTTCTTTTCTGAGATATTGCGGAAATGATTCCAATAATCTAAAAATTGCTCTTGCAATTTTCCATTAGCTGCAAATGTTAAAATGTTATTAGGGATGCTCATATTAATAATTTCCTCCTATTGGTGTTAAAAACTTGATATAAAAATTTCTACGATTCTCCATTAAGATACTAATTGTACAAAACCTCAAACTTAAAGGCTGTCACTCTTTGGTTGTCAATTCCACCACTACCAATGGAGATATATGTAGTAGCTAAATAACGAAGACTGAATGTAGTGGTGGCGACAGGATTAGCAGCCCATACAAGCGTAAAAGCTCCTGCACTTGCATTGGCAAAAGCTTGTGCTGTTCCAGAATCCAATGCATCAGCGGTTAGTGTAATAATATCTCCGGGCTGTGGTTTAAATGCATCAAATACTTTTCCACCAACATTATAGAATTTTCTTGGATCTTGATTCAATCCCTTATAAATAAGATCTCCGTCAACAGTGATGGGAACTTCTGGAGATGCAGCCATCCATAAACCAATCATAGAACCAGCAATACAAGGGGAAAATACCCAAGCTTCAATATTTGAGCCAGATGTTCCTCTTGTTTGAAGTAAGAAAACATTTCCATTATCAATATCAGTAGAGGTAGAACCTGAAACCACTGAACGATTATAAGCTGAAACGTCTTTTGAAACGGTTTGATCTTTTATTAAAATACTATGTGTCATTGTTATATTCCTCCTAGATTTAAACTAATTAGTCCCAAAGGGAACTTTTCTTGCTGGTATCTTTGGTTCCCCAAGGATTCGCAAAACGTAATTCTGTATCTTCTTCTTTTCCTTTTATAGCAAAAGAAAAAGCTTCAGACTTCGCTAAATTTTTCCAAGCATCAATTGTTTCTAAACTAAATTTCTTGGATTCTTCTAAAAGAAAATCTTTCTTTTCTTTTGGCATATCAGAATGCTCTTCGATGTCTTTCATTGTAGCTTTAACTTCAAAATCAAATTTTTGGTTTTCGACATCAGATTTGAAAGATTTTAATTTTACATTTTCGTCCGCAAAAGCTTTGTTATCTTCGGCCATTTTACACATTTTGCAATATATCTGAGACACAAATTCTTTCATGTCCATTTTTCCAGATTCGAAATCAGAAGATATCTTTTTATATGCCTCAGTTTCGTTATCAAGCATTGCCAGAATTGCCTTTACATCAAGATTTTCGTCCAAAGACATTTTTTCTTCTTTATCTTCTTTGTCTTTAGTTTCCTTTTCTTCTTCTTTTTTTTCTTCTTCAGGAGTCTCTTTTTTGTCCTCCCCCTCTTTTTCTTGTTCCTTCTTTTCTTCTTCTTTTGTTTCTTTTTTGTCTTCTATTTTAGAAGCCATTTCTTCAGTTTTAGGTTCTTCTTTTTCTTCTTTTGTCTCTTTTTCTTCAGCAGCCATTTCCTCTTCTTTTTTTTCAGGAGGAGCTTCGGCCATATCTTCTTCAGGCTTTTTCAAGTCTTTTTCATCTTCCATATTTTTCTCCTTTTTAACCCACTTACCATCTTTTACAATATGGGTTTTTTTGAATGAATTAATTGCTGTAGGCCACCCATAATCACCACCAATTGCATCTGCTTGAGTAGCAATAGCATTTGCTTGTGATAAAGAAATAGGAGGATCAATACCTTTTAATGCTGGATTGATATCTCCGATATTCTTATAAGGGAAAGTAACAATTTCTTCTTCACTAAAATAGGACAACTGTTGTTTATCTTGTTCATCTAATTTATTAGAAATATCTGTTGCCCATTCCATTCCATCTTTCCCACCATAAAGCATATATGAAATCCAAGTATCAGATGGAGGCGATTTAATCATATTATTAAATTTATTAGATTTATGAATTTTTGCAATATGACGAACTTTTTCTGGAGTTGTATTATTACTTTTGGCAACAAACCTAGCAGATGCCAATGATGTAGCAGAAGCTCCACGATTATATTCTTTATATAGTGCTAATCCTTTATCAACATTTTTCTTTACATTTTCAGGAATTGACATATCTATATTTTCATATTTTAAAGAAAATTCTTTTATATATGCATCACTATATTCTTTCTGAAACTGCATAACAGTTGCATGAGCCAATGGGATTGCGGGCGTTATTAACGAACCAAGAATAGTTACTGCTTCAAATTTATAATCTAATAATTCTTTAAGTCCATCATCCCTATCTTTTGCCTCATATAATGTTAACTCTACGCTAATAGGTTTATCTCCATCTCGCTTAAAAAAATTTAATATTTCACCAGAAAATTTTTTCCAAACATAGCTAATAACCGTAAGCATAGTTCTGCCGTCTTCAAGTTTTTTCCTTTGAATTTCCACATGTTGAGGCACAAATCCACAAGCAATTTCTTCTTTATCATGAGTGCCTGCGTCATCAAACATAGAAGAATATTTCCAAACAACTGGACAATTTTTTATTGTATCCGCAGTTCTATTAAGAGTTTCTTCAGAAACATAACTATCATTTAAATTTTTTCCAGACGCAAAAAAATCAAGAGATAGAATACTAAAACTAGATTCTTTTTCTTCACTCAATAATTCTGCATTTTTTATAGCAAAACTTAATTTGTTATTCACTCATTAAGCCTCCTTCCTATAGGGCAATAGTTCCCTTTCCAAAATTTTATCAATATTTTTTATATCTTTATAATTTATCTCAAGTAATTTTAAATCTTTTTTGTCACAATAATATCTTTTAAATGCATCATGGCAACAACATTTATAAAAAGAATCTTCTCCTCCAAAATATTCAATTGGATGAAAATGTTGTTCTCCTTGAAATTCTATAAGCAAGCGTATGTTATTAATATCGTCATATATGCAAAAATCAAATCTCAATATTCCTAAATCTAATCCTCTAAAATTATCAAAAGATTTTTGGGGAACAAAATTAATTTTATTTTTTTCTAGAAAATTTCTTATTGCAATCTCTCCATTGGATTTACTACACATGGGACAACCATTTCCAATAAATGTTCGATTAGCAATAGTCGATTTCCAAGAATGCCCATTTTTACATTTCCAAAAAACAGTTTTTCCAGAGTATTTGGTATATTCTCTTGGAGACAATTCATTCTTTTCATAATCCCATTCTTCAATAATTTCCGGGAAAGAATTTAATAAATTATTTTCATCGGATGATATTTTGCCATCACAATATGGACAACCTGTTCCTCTTTGTAAAGCATCTAATGTCGTATACCAAGAATGATTATATTTATTGCAAGTACAAATTAAAGATTTATTTTTACTAAAAAAATATTCTCCGCCCGATAAATAAAATTTATCTGTATTTTTACTTATGAATAATTTTATATTTTCATAAGTATATTTATTTCTTTTTGAAAATTTTTCTGGCTTATAAACAAAATTACATTTTTTCTCACCCGCATAAAATGAATTAAAAGATATATGATATTTATATCCATCAGTATCAGAAATTGTTATTCTTTCTTCTGTTCCTTTATATTCTTTGTCTATAAGCAAATATCCT
>Ga0172381_10001089_pt1 | contig 33192 bp, 36 predicted proteins | sample Leawel6488metaG_FD_119754 | JGI IMG/M metagenome (GOLD analysis project Ga0172381, IMG submission 119754) | Leachate microbial communities from a municipal landfill in Southern Ontario, Canada - Leachate well 64-88 metaG | ecosystem: Engineered > Solid waste > Landfill > Unclassified | place... | reverse complement strand
CAGTGCGATGGTTTTAAGAAATAAATATGGCGCGTATATTGCCGACTGGGGAAAGGTTTGGGATATCGCCGGAGTTCAGATAATTGTTGAAGAAGCTGATGGAGTTTGTACTGATTATTGGGGAAATCCGGTGAATTATAAGAACGTTTTAGCGAGGGCGAATGAGAAATATGGATTTTGCATTAGCTCACCCAAGCTACATGAACAAATACAAAAGATTATAAGCCGCGTTAACTGACCCTAAACCGAGGCGCGGCAGTTTAAAAGCGTCGTGGGTGATGGGGTCAGCCACCATTAAATTTTATAATTAACTAAGATGTCTCAGTGAAACCCCAATATCTTAAGATGTTGGGGGTTTTAGTTGGCTTTGACAATGAACGCAATTATATGTATACTAAATAGCGTATTGCAATGTATTGTTTGCTCTTTGAATCCTTACCACCCCATTTTTTAGAAAGGCTTTTGCATGAAGAAAAGTTTGTTGATTGTACCTGTTGTGGTGTTGATTGCCGTATTGGCAGGAGGTTCAGCTTTTGCTGAAATGCTTGACCAGTTCCAACTCACCCAAGACGCGGGCATTCGGGTCGCCTCGAATAGAGCCCTGTGTCAGACGTTTACTGCTGGACTAACGGGAAATCTTACTAAGGTTTCTCTTCAGTTTAGCGACAATCTTCTCGCAGATGAGGCAGCTCCGGCGACCATCAGTATCTTGGGAACCACATTGGGTCTCCCCAATAGCACAGTGCTTTGGACTGGAAGCTTTTCCAGCCTATCGCCAGGATGGTTTGACGTGAATACGTCAGTAGGAGCTACGTATCTGACGGCGGGAACTGTCTACGGCATCAGACTCACGTCTAGTGATTCTACAAGTGGCAATCCCGACGACTTGTGGAGTGCAATGACCTCAACCGGAGCCGTAATCAAAACCGACTCCTATGTTAACGGTCAATTATTCCAAAACACAGGAAGTGGCTGGTCCGCCGTAACCGTTGGTACATCGTTACCTAATGCTGATGCGGCCTTCAAGACCTACGTCACCCCTGTTCCCGAGCCGTCAACGATGGCAATGTTTTTGATTGGCCTTTCGGCCATCATCACAAGACGTCTCTGCCGTCGCCACCCTTTCTAAACGAATGTCCATGTCTCTTCGGAGGCTTACGGCTATACCAACGTGGTATAGCCGTTTTTTTATCTAAAAAATTGACAATTATTTTTAATTTATGTTATTATAATTAATTATAAATCGGTTTTAATAATATGTATAACGCGTCTTCAGTAAAAAATTTATTTTTAATAGCAGCCACATCCTTATTTTTCTTTTGTGGTTTTTTTGTGCAAAATACTTTTGCCACTACTATTACATCTTACCCAATTTTAGAAAGCATAAGCATTACACACCCAGCAGACAACCTAACTTTTAATGTAGATGGAACCTTAGACATCACTGGATTGGAAGTCACAGGAGTTTATGTTCTCGATGATTTTGGAGATAAAAATTCCAAGGTGGAAACAATTACATTAGATAACATCACGGGTTTTAACCCCGAAGTTCCAATAACAGGACAAGTTTTGACAATCACGCTCAATGGAATAACTACAACATATACCGTAGACATTGTTCAATCATATCCATATTTAGAAAGTATAAATATCACACATCCAGCCGACAAGCTTATATTTAACGTCGGAGACACTTTAGATATTACTGGATTGGAAGTAACAGGAGTATATATTCTAGATGAATTTGGAGATAAAAATTCAAAGGTGGAAACAATTACATCAGATAATATTATAGGATTCGATAGCTCAGTTGAAGTAAAAGGACAAATATTAACTGTTATAGTTGACGACCAAGCTACAACCTACACAATTGATGTAATTCAGACTTATCCAATTCTTGAAAGCATCAATATTACACATGTAGCTGACAAACTCACATTTAATGTGGGGGATACTTTAGATATTACTGGGTTAGAGGTGACTGGGGTATATATTTTGGATGAATTTGGAGATAAAAATTCAAAGGTGGAAACAATTGGTTTAAGCGATGTCACAGGTTTTGACAGCTCGGTTGCAGTGACAGGTCAAGTTTTGACAATCACGTTTGGTAAAAAAACCACAACTTATACTGTTGATGTTATTGTTCCAACAAAACCAGTGACAGGTGTTACCCTTAATGAAACAAATCACTCCCTTTACATTGGCGGAACAACTCAGCTAATAGCTACAATTCTCCCAGCTGACGCCACAAATAAAGATGTGACCTGGTCTTCAGATACTTCAAGCGTTGCAACGGTAGACGCCACTGGAAAGGTTACCGCTATAGCTCTTGGTTCTACTATAATTACTGTGACCACTGTAGACGGAGGATTTACAGCAACAGACGCTATAACTGTTATTACCTCTGGCGGAAGCTCAAGCAGCAGTAGTAGCGGAGGAGGTGGAGCAGCTGCAGTTATGGCTATTATCTACAAAACAGGTGACATAAACAAAGATGGCTCAGTAAACGAATATGATTTTGCCATATTAATGGACGAATGGGGTCAAACCGGCTCATTATCGGCTGATATAAATGATGATGGCTTGGTAGATGAATACGACTTTGCCATATTAATGGATAATTGGGAGTTATAAAAAAATATAAAAACTCTATGAAAAAAATAATTTTATTAGCGTTATTAATTGTAGTAGGAATATTCGGAGCAAGCCAAATGGTTTGCGCCGCCAACTCAGTATTATCTCCTTTGCCAGTATCGCTTGACAGCACAGTCAACACATCATTCAACATTTCTGTAAAAATAGACCCTGTAGGGAATAAAGTTTGTTTGGTAAAAGGAACTGTAAACTTTTCCAATTTAACTTGCAAAAACATTACTGTTGCAAGTGGCGTGATGGCTCAGACTATTCCAACCTGTACCAATCCAAGCTTTACTTTGGGAATTCCAAAATGTACAACCGTAGCCAAAGATATTCTTTCGGTTGCCGTTGCCGGATCAAACGTTGGCCAGGCAAGTTTATTCTTCACCAACGTCAGAGTTATTGGACCTGGGACAAACGTTGCCTTCACTTCACAAAATGGAATATACGGCATAACCGCAGTTCCGACTGAAACATCAGAGCCTGAATCTGCACCAGTTACAAATACAGACACTGTAAACCAGCAAACAAATGAAACTATTCAGGGGAATACAACCCAAAGCCAGACGCCTCAGCCAACTAACAAAAATTCGCTGACAAACGGATTACAAGCTTCGCTTCTGAACGCATCTCCTTCAAAAACAGTTGTTGTAATTGGCATAATTTTACTCATAATCTTTATAATTTTAGGACTGTGGTACTCAATAAGTAAAAAGAAAAAGAAAGAATAATCTAAAGTTTATATATTAAAAAGCCCCGCAATTGCGGGGCTTTTTAATATTGTATATAATTAAGAAGATGATTAATAATTTTTATCTTTATTTAATATATTTATTCCTTGCATTAACGCCAATTCTTTTTTGGCTGTTTTTTTATTTTAAAAAAGATTCGCATCCAGAGCCCAAAAAAATGGTTTTGAAAGTATTTCTCCTTGGAATGATTGTGGCTTGCCTTGTTTCTATGTTTGAAATGGCATTTTTACAAATATTTCCGCAAAAATCTTTATTGATTACAATTTTAGAATCGTTTTTGTTAATTGGATTTGTTGAAGAGTTTTTCAAATATTTTGTGGTAAAGTCGTTTGTTTTTAACAGCCCAGAGCTTGATGAACCCCTTGATATTATGCTTTATATGGTAATTTCAGCTCTAGGTTTTGCTTTTACAGAAAATATACTTTTGTTTTTTGCTGTTGACCAGCCATATGCAATTGGAGCAGCGTCTGAATTTGCGCTATTAAGATTTCTTGGACCAGTCTTCCTGCACACATTAACATCCGGGACTATAGGATTTTTTATTGCCCTTTCTTTTTGCTCAACAAAAAACAAAGGTTTACTTTATTTCTTAGGATTTTTAATTGCAATAGTTTTGCACGGAATTTATAATCTCGCATTGGTTCAGCTTTCTGGCTTTTGGCAATACGCGGTTCCAACAATAATTGTAATCATTTTGGCAATCTTCACCACTTATGGTTTTGTTAAACTAAGAAAATTAAAAACGTTTTTAAGACAGCATATATAAATTAATCAAAAAAATATGCCTATAAAAGAAATTTTAAATCGCAGGTCAGTAAGAGAATTTAAATCAGATGAGGTTTCAGAAGAGGATTTGCTGGAGATTATCAAAGCTGGACAATTTGCACCAACAGCCCATAACACAAAAGTCGTTGAGTTTATTGTTGTCAAAAATCAAAAAACCAAAGACAGAATTTTTGAAATTGTTGGACAAGAATATGTTAAAACTGCTCCAGTGCTAATAGTGCCAATTATTGACGAAACAAAATCTATTTGCCCGGTTGAAGATATATCTGTTGCATCAGAAAATATATTTTTGCAGGCAACAGCCTTGGGATTGGGCTCTGTTTGGAAAAACTTAGGTAGGGAATGGCAGATTGCAATTAAAAATATATTAAATATTCCAGACACTCATTTAGTTATAAACATTATTCCCATTGGTTATCCAAAACTTAATCCAACCCCGCACACTGACAGCGAATTCTCCCAATCCAAGATCCACCCCGAAACCTGGTAGGACACAATAAAATATAAAATCAGTCCTATTACTTTATGAAATTTAATGAAAAAATGGTTGGAGATGTATGCAAAACCCTTGAATTAAAATATCCAGGTAGGAGTTGCGATTTTTATAGATTCGGCTTAGCTGTTGAAATGCTTAGAGTTCTAATTAGTAATGAATGGGTAAATCAAGCCATTTTTCCAAATGATCACCCCACTAAATCCAAAAAAACTCAAGAAGCAATTATCTTTTTAAAATCTAAAGAGATTGGTTTTCAGTTCCAGGAAAGAGTATATCGCTTGGCACAAAGATTATATGACATTCAGAATATCACGGGGTTAGAAATGGTTATTAAAAAGATAATAAATGGAGATACATATGGCGGATACGCAGAAATTGAAGCTGGCAGTTTTTTTAAAAGGAGAAACATTGATTTTGATTTTATTATCCCTTCTGGCATAAAAGGTCATGATTTTGATATAAAAATATCGGGTTCACCTGCTATAAACTGCGAAGTAAAACACAAAATTGAAGCTACCTCTCTAAGTAAAAAAATTTTAGAAAAGACTCTTAGTTTAGCAAATGAACAAGTACCAAATACTGAGCCAGCGTTATTTTTCATAAAAATTCCAGAAGAATGGATTGTTAATCAAGCCTTGATTAATGTCGTGGAAAGAACAATGGGAACATTTTTCCCAAGAAATAAAAATGTTTTAGGTTTCATTTTACACTGGGAAGAAAGGGATAAAACAAATAATGGTGGGTTTTATTGGAAATATAAATATGAAAAAAATCCTTTATGTTCGCTTATCAGCAAAGAAATTACTAATAAGCTAGAAATGAAAATAAATCTTGAAGATAGTATTGTCCTTTTAATTAAAAAGAACATAAAAGGCGCTTAAACTATCATTTTGCGCCTAGTACCGTGTAAATATTATGAATTTATTATCAACTTAATCTTTGTTACCCGAAAGGTGATTTTTTGTTATATTTGTGTTATAATAGCAAATTATGAAAATATTGAAGGCAGAGTTTGCCAAAGGAGTCATTGGAGGAGATTATAGTACAAAAGACAACTTACCGCATGTCGCTTTTTTGGGTCGCTCAAATGCTGGAAAGTCTAGTGTGATTAATTCTTTAACTGGAAAGAAAGATCTTGTAAAAGCAAGCAAGAAACCTGGCAAAACAATTGAAGCAAATTTTTTCCGCATAAACGATTTATTTTATCTTGTGGATTTTCCAGGATATGGATACGCAAGAAGATCCGTTGCAGACCGAAACAGAATGATTAAAAGAATTTTTTGGTATTTAGAAACCGCAAATCCAAAACCCAAAGCAGCTTTCTTAATTATTGATGCCAAAGTTGGATTGACCAAACTGGATTGGGAAATGATACAGGTTCTTAAAAAGAATAATCACCATATCATAATCGTTGCAAATAAAGTTGATAAATTACCTCAAACAAAAAGACCCGAGCAAATTGCATCAATTATTGAAGAAGCAAGGGGAATACCAGTTTTAGAATATTCGGCAATGACGCATGAGGGAAGGGAAGACCTATTTAAAGAAATAGAAAAAATTTTATAAAAACAATAAATCCGCCGATTGGCGGATTTTTGTTTATAAACAAATTGACAAAAAGCAAGCTTTATATTAAAATTTCTTTGTGTTTCGGTTCTTTACCATTTTGTTTACCCTTTTGAAAGGAATTGCCTAAATGGCTACTCTTTCACCTGCACGAGCAGCTTGGTCTCTATTAGAAGGCCTAAATCTTCGCTCTCGTGGAAAAGTCCGTGATACTTACTGTCTGACGAATGGCACGTTGCTTTCAGTCGCTACCGACGGCATTAGCATTTTTGATTTTGTACTCAATGCCACAGTTCCCATGAAGGGAATTGTCCTGAATGCGCTCAATCACTTTTGGTCAGAGCATCTCAAAAATTTCAGCATTCCAACGCATTTGGTTGATGTCGGATCTGCTATCAACTTCCATCTGCCGCAGCATTTGAAGCATAATACGGATTTGCAATCCCGCGCTAGCGTGATTCGCAAACTAGAGATGGCTCCGGCTGAATTCATATACAGATCGGTTTTGACTGGGTCTTCAGTTTCCGGTTACAAAACTGACGGAACTGTATGCGACCATCAATTGCCTCCAGGACTGCAAGACGGCGACGCGCTGCCTTGTATTCTTGATACTCCAACAACCAAGGCGGAGGAAGGACACGACGAAAATATGTCTTTCCGCCAGGTTAGAGAAAAATATCCCGAGCAAGTGTTAATTGGCTCTCAAATTTTCCAAATCGGATCAAGTTATGCTAAAAGCCGGGGAATTAAACTGGCTGATACAAAATTTGAATTCGGCACAAATGGAATAATTGGCGACGAAATAATGACGCCAGATTCCAGCCGATTTTGGGAGCTGAAAGCCTGGCAAGAAAGCCGAAATCTCACCGTGAGAAAAGCGCCGCCGCCCTACGATAAACAACTTGTCAGGGCGTGGGGGATTGAGAAAGGAATCAATAAACGGAATCCCAGCAACCCAGATGACATAGCTTGGGTCCATTCGCTTGAGGTTCCCGCCGAACTCATAGCCCAGACTACAAAGATGTATCGCTATATCTTTTGGCGTTTGACCGGATATACTATTGAGCGTTATTTGAATGAAAAGATGATGGTGAATACGAGGGTTCACCCAAAAATCCTGAAAATTGCTGTTGTTTGCGGAAGTGAATCTGATGTGCCGGCAATCATGCCAGTTTTATCGGGAGTGCACAAGGATTTCGCAAATATCAACTTGTCTGTTATCAGCTGCCATAGAAACCCCGTGAACGTGGCAGAGTTTGCCTCAACTGTAGACGCAGACGTCATAATTTGCATCGGCGGAAAAGCCTTTGCCTTGCCTGGCGTTATGGATGCCTTTTTGCACCATTACGGTCGCAACATCCCTGTTGTTGGTGTTGTTTTCGGAGAACCGCAAAGCCAAGCTCTATTAGCAGCAAAGCTTTCAATTGAAGAAATCCCAGGAACGCCCGTCATTATGGACGAGGTAAAGGGTGTTTACACCTGGTCAGAAGGCCTTATAGCGGCTCTTAGCCGAATAATCGACGGAGAACTTCCTCCGCCAAAACCAAGAACCGAAAAACCTGTCCTGTTGGACGTGTTTAAAAATTACTGAGGCTCCGTTGGAGCATATATCCTCATACTTGTTTGAAAACAGCGTGAGGATTTTTAATTGCACAAATTCCGTTTTCAGCTTGTAATTTGACAAAATTTAGAGTAAACTGAATAATAACGATTAATGATTATGTATTTTGTTTATATTGTTGAATGCGCCGATAAAACCCTTTATACAGGTTATACGAATAATCTGGAAAAACGCATCAAAAGTCATAACGAGGCAAAGACTGGAGCTAAATACACAAAAGCCAGGCGTCCGGTAAAACTAGTGTATTCTGAAAAATTACCAACATTAAGCAAGGCTTTGAAAAGAGAAATTGAAATTAAAAATTTAACCCGCAAAGAAAAATTAGACTTAATAAAGTAGCATCAAGTATTTACAAATTCGTACATTCGTATAGATTCGTAATTCGTTGATGAACGAACAAAGTGAGTAACATGGAGTTTCCAATTAGGATAAACAAATATTTAAGGGACATGAATTTGGCTTCAAGAAGGGAAGCGGACAAACTTGTAGAAGCAGGGTTGGTTTTTATTAACGGAAAAAGAGCTGAAAGCGGGGCAAAAGTTGAAGAAAAAGATAAAGTCACTTTGAAAGAAAATAAAAACAATACAAAGGAATTAAAATATTTTATTTACTACAAGCCAAAAGGACTTCCAACCCAAGACCAGCCGAAGATGCAAAGCGTAATTTCACAATGGCGCGATAAAGGAGTTTACCCTGTTGGCAGATTAGACAAAGAATCTGAAGGTTTATTAATTTTAACAAACGATGGCAGATTTGCCCGAGAAGTTTTATCAGACAAGGAAGAATACGAAAAAGAATACATCGTCACCACAAGAGAGCACTTAAGAGCTGGGCTTGAAGAAATTTTTGCCCACGGAATGGAAACCGATTCTTTTGGAACATTAAAACCAATCAAAGCCCAAATCTTGGGAAAGAATAAAATCAGTATGGTTTTAAATGAAGGAAAACGTCACCAAATTAGAGTAATGTTAAGCGAAATGAGTTATGGAGTTCTTTCATTAAAAAGAGTAAGAATTGGAAAATTTACATTGGGAACTTTAAAACCAGGTGAATCAAAGACAATTCAAATTAATATTAAGTCGGCAATAAAACCAAATATTAAACCAATACCTGCATATGCCAGAAACAAACGAACATAACTTTGATGTAGCAGTAATCGGCGGAGGGCCAGCTGGAATTCTGGCTGCTGTTAGAGCAGGTCAATTAGGCAAAAAAGTTGTTCTTTTGGAAAGAAACGAAACTTTAGGAAGCAAGCTTTTGTTAACTGGTGGCGCCAGATGTAATCTTACAAACGCCACTTTTGATAAAAAAGAATTAGCCCAGCAATATGGAAAAGAGGGCTATTTTTTATTGCATGCACTGTCTATTTTCGGAGCGGAAGAAACAATTAAATTTTTCAATAAAAACGGAGTAAAAACTAAAACTGAAAAAGAGAATAAGGTTTATTGTGCGACAGATAAGGCGAATGACGTTTTGAAGGCTTTAATTTACTTATTAAGAAACAATGAGGTTTCTGTGATAAATCATGCAAAAGTCAAAGAAATTAAAAAACAAAAAAATAAAATTTCAAAAATTGTTTTAGAAAATAACAAAGAGATAACTGCCAAAAATTATATTATTGCAACCGGCGGAAAATCTCACCCAGCCACAGGCTCAACAGGGGATGGATATAAATTTGCAGAAATTTTGGGGCATAAAATTGAAAAATTGAGACCAGGATTGGTGCCAATTAAAATAAGGGAGGAATGGGTTAGAAATGCACAAGGATTATCTTTGCCAGATGCAAAGCTGGACGTTTATTTAGACCAAAAGAAAAATTTTACAGCTTCCGGAGAAATTATGTTCACACATTTTGGTTTAAGCGGACCTGCAATTTTAAGCATCAGTGAAAGGGTGGGGAGCTTGCTGGAAAAAGGTAAAGTTAAAATTGCCTTGGATTTAAATTCAAATTTAACTCCAGAGGCTTTGGAAAAAATTGTCCAAACATATTTTGAAAAAAACGTTAAAAAGACTTTAAAAAATTGTTTGACAGAAATATTGCCGTCAAAATTAATTCCTGTCATTATTGAGTTGTCAAAAACCGAAGCAGCAAAGAAGGCAAACCAAGTCACAAAAGAAGAACGTCAGCGCCTGGTTGCTGTAATAAAAAAACTAGAAATGACGGTTGAAGAGCTCTTGGGATTTGACCAGGCAATGATTACAGTCGGCGGAGTATCTCTGAAAGAAATAGACGCAAAAACAATGAAGTCAAAAATAATTGATAATTTATATTTTGCTGGAGAAGTTATAAATCTACACGGTCCAACAGGAGGATACAACCTTCAAGCTTGCTGGAGTACAGGATATCTGGCAGGTCAAAGTGCTGCATAACATAACAAGTTTTAAAGCCCAGAGATTAAAATCTCTGGGCTTTTTAGAATATTATGATATAACTTATATAATAGACATAACTTAAAAATCATAATGGCAAAAAAGAAATATTATGCCTACTCAGTAGGCAAAGAAAAGGGGGTCGTGGATAATTGGGCAGACTGTGAGAAGATTGTTGCTGGAGTTCCAGGAGCAAAATTTAAAGGTTTTGTGATGCAGGAAGAAGCCGAAAAATGGCTTGATGCTGGAGCTGACTATAAAATTAAACATATCGGATTAGAACCAGGAATTTATTTTGATGCAGGAACGGGAGCAGGAAACGGAGTTGAAATCAGCGTCACAAACGAAAACGCTGAGAGCCTTTTATATAAAATTTTAGACGATAAAGACATCAACGAACGCGGATTCTATTTAATCCCGGAAAAGGTGACTAATAATTACGGAGAACTTTTAGCCTGTAAATATGCATTACAGATTGGATTGGATGAAAATTGCCTAAAAATATTTGGAGACAGCAAATTAGTTATTGAATACTGGTCAAAGGGTTATCTCAAGAAGGATGCTGTGGCTTCTGACACTATTAACTTGGCAGAAGAAGTAAAAAAATTAAGATGGAAATTTGAAAAAATAGGCGGAAAAATAACCTTAATTTCAGGCAGCAGCAATCCTGCGGATTTAGGATTTCACAAAGGCTAAAAAACTTGACAAGAGGTTATAACGGAATATAGTGTAATAAACTCATAAATTACACAAAATATGGCAAAAAATTTTAAAAAATCTATTTTAATATTTATTTTTGCAATTTCATTTTGCGCAGTTTTAACTCCAAATGCTTTTGCAAAGCAATCTCCCGTCGCAGATGCCGGATCTAATTTATATTTGGATTCAAAAGAGCATGCAACGCTTGATGGTTCTGCTTCTGACTCGGACGGAGGAACATTAACTTATTACTGGGATTGCGATGAAGGAACCTTATCCGCTTTAGATGTCAAAAATCCAGTTTACATGGCGCCAAATGTTATTGGCTTCAGTGACCAGGCGATAGTCACCTGCACTTTTACCGTTAAAGATGAAGACGGATTATCCAACTCAGACACAATAAAGATATATGTAAACTATGAAGATAAAGAAGACATTGTTGATATTGATGTAAAAACAGAAGCTCCGACAGATATTCACAGCAACCAGGCATTGTTAAACGGATCCTATGAAGTTTCCAATAATGATGCAGAATATACTTGGTTTCAATACGGATTCGGCAAAAACTACGGAACAGAAACAGAACACCAAGATGCAACAGGAGAGTCAGCCTCATTCTCAGAAAAAATTTCCAGTTTGTTTTTAAATGGAACATATCACTACAGAGCAGTTGTCCAAGATACTGACGGAAACAGATTTTACGGACAAGATATGATTTTTACAACTAATGCAAATTATTACAACGATGGCGACAGTGCATTATCAATTTCCAGAAAAGTAATAAACATCACCAGGCAAAATATGGAATGGTCAGACTCAATGACCGCCTGCCCATCAGACATTTTGAGTTTTGCAATAACTGTGCGTGCAAACGGACAAGACTTAAAAAATGTTGTTATAAAAGATACTTTGCCAGCAGGCTTAATTTACAACGGCAATTTACTTGTTAATGCCAGCTTGGACTCTTCAAAAGATCCTTTAACGGGAATTAATATTGGAACAATAAAAGATGGAGAAATTGTAATAATCTCTTATCAGGCTAGGGTTGGACTGGCAACCAGTTTCCAATTTGGAACCACAGAATTATCCGCCAACACTGTCGTCTATAGTGACCAATTTGAAGCCCAGACAGTCAGCAATGTTATTTCTGTAACAAATAACCAGGTTTCCGGAGCCAGCACAACAAGCCCGACCGATTTAGCAACAGGATTAACAAATAATATTTTCACGGGCTCATTCTTCCTCCCGATGTTATTGATAGTCATAGGTTCTTGGTTTTATTTCTCAGGCAGGGTTTACACATTTGCAGACTGGCTAGCAAAATACTTATAAAAAATAATTAAACCGCCTTTCGGCGGTTTTTTGTTTATAAATAATACTACCAAAATAAACCAAGTTTTTTTGCTCTGTGTAAAAATTGACGATCGTCAATTTTTACACAGAGCAAAGAGTTGAAAAACTTTTAGTGGGGGGGTAAAATATACGAAAGCCTTTCATAAAAATTGTGAGGTCGGACCTCACAAAGACTAAATAATACTATGGCAATAGATTTAACAAAGCTTAATGAAGAACAAAAAGAAGCAGTCCTTCACGACAAAGGTCCATTATTGATTGTTGCAGGAGCTGGAACTGGAAAAACAACTGTTATCACTCAAAGGATTGTAAACCTAATTGAAAAAGGCTTAGCAAAGCCAGAAGAAATTTTGGCTGTAACTTTTACAGAAAAGGCAGCTTCAGAAATGGAAGAAAGAGTAGATAGGCTTTTGGAATTTGGATATGTCGACTTATGGATTTCAACCTTCCACGCTTTTTGCGAAAAAGTTTTGCGCGAAAATGCTTTAGATATTGGACTTTCCCCAGACTTCAAACTTTTAGATTCAACAACTGGTTGGCTTTTAGCAAGGCAAAATCTAGAAAGGTTTGATTTAAACTATTATAAAGCTTTGGGAAATCCAACAAAGTTTATCCAGGCTTTAATATCGCATTTTTCACACTGCAAAGACCAAGAAATTTATCCAGAAGATTATTTGGAATATGCCGATAAATTAAAAACCAGAGATGACGCTCCAGACACAGAAGAAGCAGAAAGAATAAAAGAAGTTGCCAATGCTTATCACGTTTATCAACAAGTTTTGCTAGAGAATAGCTGTTTGGATTTTGGCGACCTAATAAACTATTGTTTAAAGCTTTTCAAAAAACGCCCATTAATTTTAAAAAAATATAGAGAAAGGTTTAAATATGTTTTAGTTGATGAATTTCAGGACACAAACTGGTCGCAGTACGAGCTCATAAAACTCTTAGCAGAGCCAAACAATAATCTTACAGTCTGCGCCGATGACGACCAGGCAATTTACCGCTGGAGAGGAGCTTCTTTTTCAAATATTATGTTGTTTAAAAAAGATTTTCCAAAAGCAAAACAAGTTGCTCTGATCAAAAATTACAGGTCCTGCCAAAACATTTTGGATAAGTCTTATACATTTATAAAACAAAATGACCCAGATAGGTTGGAATTCAAAGCCAAAATTGATAAAAAATTAGTTGCAGGAATTAAAGGACAGGGAATAATCGAGCATATTCACGCAAAAAATATTGATACGGAAGTTGGACAGGTTGTCAAAAAAATCCTTGAAATTATAAAGAGAGACAAAGAAGCGACTTACAATGATTTTGCAATTTTAGTTAGAGCCAATGACTCGGCTGTTCCATTTATTAAGGCACTTGAAAGGGCAAACTTGCCTTATCAGTTTTTAGCATCAAGAGGACTTTATTCAAAGCCAGTGATTTTAGATATAATTTCGTATTTTAAATTACTGGATAATTACCACGAAGGAACAGCTGTTTACAGAATTTTAAATTTACCATTTTTAGAAATTCCAGATTCAGATATTTCAACAATCACTTTATATAGTCATAAAAAAACAAAATCTGTTTTTGAAGCATTGCAAGAATTGTCATTAATGCCGTCTATTTCAGATGTAACCCGAGAAAAGGTTGCCTTTATCTTGGCTTTAATACAAAAACATAGCTTGCTGGCTCACGACAAAGGAGTTTGCGAAGTTTTAGTTACGTTTTTAGAAGACTCGGGTTATTTAAAACATTTGATTAAAAAAAATGAACTGGAAAAAATTGATTTACTAAACCAGTTTTATAAAAAGTTAAAAACTTTTGAAGAATCCACACTTGAACCATCTTTGAAAAACTTTATGCAGGAGTTAAACATGGAACTGGAATCTGGCGAAGAAGGAAAATTACAGTTTGATCCAGAGCAAGGTCCAGATATGATAAAAGTGATGACAATCCACGGAGCAAAAGGTTTGGAATTTAAATATGTATTTATTGTGAGCATGGTGGACAAGAGATTTCCATCAATTGAAAGAAAAGACCCAATTGAGTTGCCCGACGACTTGATTAAAGACATAAAACCAGAAGGAGACGTTCATTTGCAGGAAGAACGCAGACTTTGCTATGTTGCAATGACTAGAGCTAAAAAGGAACTATACTTTACTTCAGCTGAAGACTACGGCGGACAAAGAGCTAAAAAACTTTCTAGATTTCTAGCTGAAATGGGATACTCAGCAGACGAAGCAAGCGAAAGGGAAACTGAAAATCCTTTACTTGCCAAAAAACCAACTCCCGCAGAAAGACTAAAAGCAAAAACACAGCCACAATATTTACCACCGCATTTTTCATATTCGCAATTGGCAGCGTTTTCAAAATGTCCTTTGCAATACAAGTTTAATTTTATTTTGAAGGTTCCCGTAAAAGGCAAATCTGTTTTTTCATTTGGAAAAACAATGCACAACACACTGTATGACTTTTTGAAAGAAGTAAACACCGAAAAGCCACAACAGAATAATCTTTTCGGAGACAAAAAAGGAGAACCCTCCTCCGCCAAGGCTTCGGAAGGGTCGTTCGAAAATTTATTAAAAATTTACGAACGAAATTGGATTGACGAATGGTACGAATCAAAAAAGAACAAAGAAGAGTATTATAAAAAAGGAAAAGAAATCATCAAAGATTTTTATAAAAAATTCTGCGACAATCCGCCAAACATTTTAAGGGTGAATGGAAATTTAGCTTTGGAAATGCCTTTCAATTTAAAGATTGGCGACCATACAATTTATGGAGTGATTGATAGAATCGATGACTCAAAAGACGGACTGACAATTGTTGACTATAAAACAGGAATGTCCAAAGATAAGCTTGATGCCGATGCAAAAGAACAGCTTTTGATTTATCAGATTGCTTCACAAGAAGTTTTACATTTAAAACCGCAAAAATTAGCGTACTTTTATTTAGACGATGGAAAAGTTGCTTCATTTTTGGGGTCAGATATGGATATTCAAAACCAGAAAGAAAAAATACTTAGTGAAATAGAAAAAATTAAAAACTCGGAGTTTGACCCAACCCCAGGCTGGCAATGCCAGTACTGCGATTTCAAAGACATCTGCGACCACGCTCAGCGTGGTTAAAGCCCCGCTAAGCGGGGCGACAGCGCACAGAAATAACTAAATAGGCTAAATTGTGAGGTCCGACCTCACAATTTAGATAAATAAAATGAACCGGGCAGTAAAAATTTATTAAAAAATGGACATAGAAAAATTACCAAAAGTTTTGGAGGCTTTGCCAAAGTATAGAATAAAGCAAGCCAAAGAAGCTGTGTTTAAAAATTTGATTTCAGACTGGAGTAAGGCAACATTTTTGCCGTTAAGTTTGCGTGAAGAATTAAATCAAAAATGTCCTTTAGATATTAAGGCTGAATCTTTGGTTTCAAAAAAGAAAGATTCTATTAAGGCAAGAATAACTTTAGAAGACGGACAATTAATTGAAACGGTTTTAATGCGACATAAAGATGGAAGAAATACTGTTTGCGTTTCATCGCAGGTTGGATGCCCTTTAGGATGTTTGTTTTGCGCCACAGGAAAAATGGGACTAAAAAGAAATCTTAGCCCAATGGAAATTGTGGAGCAGGTAATATTTTTTGCCAGATATTTAAAAAAGAGCGGTAAAAAAGTGACCAACGTCACATTCATGGGAATGGGCGAGCCGTTTTTAAACTATGACAATGTGATGAAGGCTGCCAGAATTATAAACACAAAAGAAAAATTAAATATTGGCGCCCGAAACATTTCAATCTCAACTTCAGGAATTATTGAGGGCATAGAAAAATTTGCAAAGGAGGGGACTCAAATTAATTTGGCAATTTCTCTGCATGCACCAAGCAATGAATTAAGGTCAAAATTAATGCCGATAAACAGGAGATATCACTTAGAAAGGGTTTTGGATGCGGTTGATGCTTATATTAAAAAAACAAAAAGACAGGTGATGTTTGAATATCTTTTGATTAATAATGTTAATGACACAGAAGCTTGTGCAAGAGATTTATCGCGCATAATGAAGCATCCACTTTATTATGTAAACTTGATTTTATATAATCCAACAACGGGCAATAACTACGAACCATCAACCGCAGAACATGTAAAAAGATTCAAGGAAATTTTAAAAAATAACAAAATTGTATTTTCGCAAAGGTTTAGATTTGGCGAAGACATTAAAGCCGCCTGCGGACAATTCGCAGGAGAAGGAAAATAGCGTTGACAAAAATACCATTTTTTTATATATTTTATCATTGTTTAACTACAGCAAACAATGCTCTTTGAAAGGATGTACATATAAATGAGAGGAAAAACAGGTCTCTTCAATGACTTCAACCCAGAAGCCATAAAAGTTATGTCGTTGGCAAAAAAGAAAGCTGATAAGCTATGTCGTGAATATGTTAACACCGAACACATCCTATTAGCCTTGATTGATATGGACTGTCTTGCGCACAGAGTGCTAAAAAGCTTAGGACTAGATCTACTGAAATTACGTCAAGATATTCTTGATATTATTTCGGATATGATAAAAGAAACAACGACAAACGAGATGCTATTGACTCCACGTACCAAAACGGTTCTTAGGTACGCAAGGGAAGAAGCTCAACGAACAAAACATACCCTCGTTGACACGGGGGATATCCTTATTGGATTATTTTTGGAACAAGAGGGTGTAGCTGCCGTATTCTTGCGTGACAGACCCAATTTGGACGTTGAGGTAATTCGTGGAGAAATATTGATCATACCAGAGTAAATCAAATCTATATAATAGTTTATAAACTAAAACAACATACCCTTGAAGGAAACTTCGAGGGTTTTAATTATCTTGAAGTCCTTTATGATAAGAAGTAAAATATATAAACTAAATTAAAATTTATATCGCTACGCTAATATGGCAAAAACATTAATTGTTTATTATTCAAGGACAGGGACAACAAAAAAAGTTGCAGAAGCTATACAAAAACAACTTAGATGTGACATTGAAGCAATAACAAGCTTTAAAAAATATGAAGGAATAATTGGATATATTTTAGCTGCCAAAGAGGGTTCGCAAAAAAGAGCATCAAGAATAAATCCTACAACAAAAAATCCTGCTGATTATGATTTAGTAATTATTGGAACACCTGTTTGGGCGTGGAATATTACAAGCCCAGTAAGAACATACTTGGCGCAAAATAAAAACAAGTTTAAACAGATTGCTGGATTCTGCACAATGGGAAGCGATGGTGATTTTAAGTCCTTTGCAGAAATGGAAAAAATTAGCGGGAAAAAACTGGTTGCCAAAATAGGAATCTTTACCAAAAACGCATTGAAAGAAAATTTAGACGAACAGCTTGAAAAATTTATTACCGCGTTAACTCAACCCAAACCACAAGAACAAAAACCAGAAACACCAGTTAATAATCAAGTTCAAAATATGGATACAATAACAATTGATGACTTTGCAAAAATTCAAATAAGAGTTGGCAAAATTTTAAGTGCCGAAAGAGTAGAAGGGGCCGACAAATTGTTAAGGCTTCAGGTAAGCTTTGGTGAAGAAAAACGCCAAATTCTCGCTGGGATAGCCCAATTTTATGCCCCAGAGGCACTTATTGGAAAGGAGTGTCCTTTTGTCTATAACCTAGCTCCACGCACCCTACGAGGGTTTGAAAGCCAAGGGATGATTTTATGCCCATCAGACAACGAAAGCCCAGTTTTGCTCCACCCAGACAAAGAAATTGAACCAGGTAGTTTAGTAAAGTAATTTATACTAATACAATAAAAAATGGTAAGAAATTTCACTGGAGTGAAAAATCTTACCATTTTTATTTGCCGTGTTGAAAAAGTTTTAGTGGGGGAGTAAAATACAGTAATTATTAATCTAGATAATAAAGGCTCCTGACCCCTTTAATATTCCAATACCATGGAAGAAAAAACATCTGAAAAAGATGATATAAAATATAGAGAGATAGATAAAAAAATTGATGAATATCTAAAGATAGCTTTTGATAATTTTGATAAGTATATACCCGTAAAAGAAGACGACACTCTAATTCTTTTGAAGGCTCATTTGTTGGCAGAATATTATATTAATCAACTGATTATTTTATTTTATGAAGCTGACGGATATAAAAAAGTTGAAGACGATTTTAGCGAAAAAATAAAATACATTGAAAATATAAGAAATACAAAAGACAAGCAAATATTAAAAGGAAGCGAAATTAAAGCTATAAGGAGACTGAATAATACAAGGAATAAACTGAGTCACGAGATAGAATATAATATATCTGAGGCAGATGTAGATTTAATGGGGTTTTGTTTCGGAAGTAGATATATACATCAAAAATTTAAAAGAAAAAATCTAAAAATATCATTACTTTGGGTCCTACAACAAATCATAAATGTAGTTTTGTACACAAAAGTTATTACAAAAATTTTAATGGATGAAGAAATTCACTCATTAGAAAAAAAACATAAACAAAATATTGACAATACGCCGGATAAAGAAAACCCGCAGATTAGTATTGTAAAGTAAAGGTACTTTGACCCTTTTAACCACATCATGAAATGCGTTCATTGCTTAAATACTTCAAAAAAGGAAACAAGGGACCATGTTTTTCCTAAATCTTGGTATACAAAAAATACACCCGCTAACGTCCAGAGATGGACCGTCCCCAGTTGTGCGGATTGCAATGAAAAATTCGGGAAACTTGAACAAGAATTATTTATAAGACTAGCCTGCTGCGTTAATCCCCAAAAAACTGAAACCGATGGCATAATAGAAAAACTTGATAAAGCATTTACAAAAAGACCACATTATTTAAAAAAGATAATCAGTGAATTAAAACCATACAACAGTAGCATCAAGACCTTTCCTGGACTAGGACCGCATAAAGATTATTCCATAGAATCACAAAGATATATTAATATATCTCCAGAACTTATAAATAGTGTGCTTGGTAAAATATTTAGGGGTATCGAATATAAAATGAATAATAAATACATTGAAAACCCATTGGAATTAAGAATATATCACGTACACAATGAACCAAAAGAAATAACTGACATTTTCTCAATGGGGGCTAAAATAGAATACCTTGGTCCTGGATTTAAAATTGAAATGGTAAAGCCTAATAACACTGAATTACCAATTATCTATAAATCTACTATTTGGGGAACGATAGTCTCTTATGCCTCTATCGATAATAAAAATAACCATGGAAATTAAAACAACAAAAATTTATTCAATAACGGAGTTTGTGGCGGAGTTGAATACTGGGCTAAAGGCTACAAAGGTTAAGATAGTCGGCGAAGTGGGGGAGGCAAAGCTTGGGCCAACTGGGCATATGTATTTTACTTTGAAGGACGATTCGGGTTCGGCAATGTTGAGCTGTATTATTTGGAAATTTAAATATAACCTGTATGGGATTAAGCTAGAGCCTGGAATGAAAATTGTGGCTTTGGGAAATCCTGAAATTTATGCGCCATCTGGGAGGTTGTCGTTTATCTGTGATACGCTTGAGCTGGCTGGTGAGGGAGATTTAAAAAAGCAGTATGATGAGCTAAGGACTAAACTAGAAAAAGAAGGAGTGTTTGACCTGGCAAACAAAAGGCCAATTCCGCAGTATCCGCACAAAATTGGAGTTATTACTTCAAAGGGCGGAGCTGTTATCCACGACTTTATAAACAACATTGGAAAGTTTGGGTATGATATTAAAATGATTGATTCAAGGGTTGAGGGAGCTGAAGCTGTAGCTGATTTACTAGCTTCAATTAAAACTTTTAGAAAAAAAGATATTGATGTTTTAGTGATTATCCGTGGCGGAGGTTCAATGGAATCTTTAATGTGCTTTAACAACGAAATGTTGGTGCGAGAAATTGTTGGGTTTCCTTGCCCTGTGCTGGCTGGAATTGGGCACGATAAAGACGTGTCCTTAGTGGCAATGGCTGCTGATGTTATGGTTTCAACGCCAACAGCTGCTGCAAATTTGCTTAACGAGTCATGGGAGCAGGCTTTGTTGCTGGTGGAAAGATATGAAAGAAAAATTTTACAGAGCTACTCAATGATTTTTGAAAAATTTAGGTTAGCAGAAAACAAATTTAAGGTTTCTTTGCAAAACTTTAAAAACAACTTAATAAATGCAAAAGGGAGGCTGGAGAAATATGGGCAGAAAAATATCCTGGGATTTAGTTTATTGTGCGACAAATTGGCAGAAAAGCTAAAAAACATAGAAAAGATGATTGAGTTGAATAACCCAGAAAGAAATTTAAAATTAGGGTATAGTATTGCAACGTTTAATGGTAAAATAATAAGAAAGGTTAAGGATGTAAGAGCTGGAGATGAAATTTCATTGAAACTGGCAGACGGCGTTGTTTTTTCAGAGGTGAGGGGAGTAAACTCAGAAGCGAGACCAGAAATAGAACAAGAGAATATAAAAAATAATAAAAAGGAACAAGATAAACTATTTTAAAATGGGAATAAAAGTTGAATTTAATCCAGATTTAGCGCTAAGAAATATCTCTGAGTTTAAAAATGGGAGCAGAAAGATAGAAGAATGCGTGCCTGAAAATTTAGAGGCAGAAAAAGTTTACGATTTTTTAAAAAGTGGACAAAGACTTTATTGGTTAAGCGACAGTAAATTTTGGGCAAATGGACAATTACCATTATGCGAAACTGCTGGAGAAGAAAAATTATCCCGTCCCATTGCCAGCATAAAAATTTTAGAAGCAACACATTTTCTAGATAACGGACAAGTCTTCACGAAAGGAAAATACAAAGTTGTAGAAATATTCAATGATGATAAAATTCATTTTGAAGGAGTTAAAAAAATAGAAAACTAAAAATAATACACTAATATGGCAAAAACAAACAAAAACCTAAACGAAAATTTAAAAAAGTTGGAGGAAATCTCCCAATGGTTTGATAACAGCAAAGAAGTTGATGTTGAGGAGGGACTGGAAAAAGTTAAAGAAGCTGTTGTTTTAATCAAGGAAAGCAAGGAAAGACTAAAACAGATTGAAAACGAGTTTGAAGAAATCAAAAAGGAAGTTGAGAAGGAAGAGGAATAAGAAGCATAAAAATTAATCTCAAGAGCTGTGAATATCTTTGAATATCAGATGTGTTTTTGATATGTTATTATGAACCAATAGTGTGCTGAGTTTCGTAATAAGTTAATTAGATGCCAGAAGAAACTGACGACAAAGAAATCATACGGCAATATTTAAAAGGCGATGAACAATCGCTTGAATTTTTAATTAAAAAATATTTAAAACCAATATACAGTTTTGTTTACAAAAATGTTGGAGACGTTGCCGCTGCCGAAGATGTGACACAAGAAGTCTTTGTTAAAATTTGGAAAAACCTTAAAAAATTTGACCAAAAAAGGGAATTTAAGCCCTGGCTTTTTCAAATTGCAAAAAATACATCTATTGACTACTTAAGAAAGAGAAAAACAATACCATTTTCAAGGTTTGAAAATGAAAAAGGTCAGAATGTCTTAACCGAAACAATGGCAGAAGATTCCCCGGATATTTTGGATATCTTAAGCGACAAAAACAGGATGGCAGCAATAATGGAAACCTTATCTCCAGATGAACAAAAAATAATAAATTTACGGCACAGGGACGGACTGAGCTTTAAAGAAATATCTGACGTTTTTGGAGAATCTATAAATACTATAAAAAGCAGGTATAGAAGAATAATTTTAAATTTAAGAGCTACGAACAAAAATATCTAAATAAACGGAATAAGTGCAACTAAATTAAGCATATTTTCGTATTAATAATATGACAGATAGTCCATCACCAGAATTATTTATAAAAATAATGAAACGCATTCGCAAAGAAGAGCGAATTTTGCTTTTCAAAAAAATTACATTTTTATCTGTAATTTTAGTAGGTTCTGTTGTGGCATTTGTGCCAGCAATCAAAATGCTTATAGAAGAATCTGAAAGTTCAGGATTTATTTATTTTGTATCTCTGTTATTCTCTGATTTTGAAATAGTAAAAACATATTGGCAAAATTTCACTTTGACAATTTTGGAAACGCTTCCCACTGTTGGCGTGGCATTATGTTTAGCGGTTTTGCTTACTTTTTTGCAGTCTGTCAAATCTTTATCAAAAAATATAAAAAATGTTTCTAATATTAATCACTTAGCAATAAATTAAAATTATGGATATAAATAATTTTTTTCAATCCAAAACTTTTAAAATCATCACTTTGTGTATTGCTGTTTTTATAGCCTTGTTTCTTGTTTTCAGCCTAGGAGTCTATGTTGGGACACAAAAGGCAAGTTTTTCATTTAAATGGGCAGAGCAATATCACAGGAATTTTGCAGGACCAGCAAACGGATTTTTCCAAAACATGGGAAATAATGAGTTTATGGAACCAAACGGTATTTTTGGAAAAATTATCCAAGTCAACGAAGATAATATCGTTGTGGAAGGGAAAAGGTCTTCCACAGAAAATATTATTATGATTACAGATAAAACAACCATAAAACTCCAGAATAGCAAAATTACCATTTCCGATCTCAAGATTGACGACGATGTCATCATAATAGGCGAGCCAAATGACGCGGGTCAAATTGAAGCGTTGCTCATAAGAGTTATGCCGGCCATGCCTGAAAATCCCTTAAACGGCGCTATGCCAGACGAAAATTCAATTTAAAATAAATTTATGATACAGAAAATAATAAATTTTTTAAAAGCAGTACCAGGAGCTATTTGGAAACATAAAATCAGAAGCTCTGTTGCATTAATTATCCTGATAGTTGCAGTATATTACGGATATAACTATTTTTTTACAAAAACAGAGACCGAAACCCGTTATATTCTGACATCTGTGTCAAAGGGAACGATTACTACAACCGTCTCGGGCACGGGGCAGGTTGAGTCAGCAGACGAAAAAACTGTAAATGCCGAGGCTTCGGGAGAAATAACATATTTAAATTCTAATGTAAAAGTTGGAGAGACAATTACAAAAGGAACTTTAATTGCTTCAATTGATAATACAGATGCATTGAAAACAATATCAAACGACAAAACAACAATTGAAAATAAAGAAGATTCTCTTGAAACAGCTAAAATGACATTGGACGACTTGGTTGGCACAGACGAATCAAACCCAACGGTTAAACAAGACGCCCAAGATGATTTGGAAAAAGCTTATGAAGACGGATACAATACTGTTTCATCTGCTTTCTTGGATTTGCCTACCATTATGAAAGATTTGGATAATATTTTATATGGAAATACATATACCACTTACCAAGATAACATTGATTATTACACATACGGAGCTTATCCTTACGACGAAAGCGCTTTGGTTTACAAAACCAATGCAAAAGATGCTTATGAAAAAGCAAGAGCCGCTTATGATACAAATTTTTTAAATTATAAATCCAGCAGCATCTATTCGGAAACGGCAACAATTGATTCTTTAATTTCAGAAAGCTACGCCACAACAAAATTGGTAGCTCAGGCGATTAAAGATGCTATTAACCTAGTGCAATTTTATGAAGACACCTTAACCGATCACAACATTGAGATTCCCAACACAGCAGATACGCATATCTCAAGTTTAAGTTCTTCGTTAAATACGGCAAACAGCGACGTCTCAAGTTTATTCAGTACAACAAACACCATTGAAAGTAAAAAGGAAGCAATAGAGGATTCAACAGACCAAATAAGAACCGCGAAATTAAGCGTTAAATCAGCAGAGCAGGCTTTGCAAAATGCAAAGGATACACTGGAAGACGATCAAGATGCTCTAAGTGATTATTCGATTTATGCCACAATGAGCGGAATAATTTCTGCAGTAAATATTGAAAAAGGAGACAGTGTTTCATCGGGAACCAATGTTGTGACAATTATTACAACATCAAAAATCGCCAGCATTACGCTAAGCGAAACTGATATTGTTGGAATTAAAGTTGGCAATACGGCAACAATCACTTTTGACGCTATAGAAAATTTAGAAGTCCAAGGAACCGTATCGGAAGTTGACGCTTCTGGATCAGCAAGTTCCGGAGTTGTCAGCTATGGATTAGAAATTGCCTTTGACACAGATGACGACAATGTTAAGGCGGGCATGTCTGTGAGCGCTATTATTGCCACAAACTCAAAGGAGGACGTTTTAATTTTGCCATCAACAGCAGTAAAAGAAAACGACAACGGAACGTATTATGTTCAAGTCCTCAATGATGAATATGACTTAACCAACAGATCAATTGCCATAAAAGGAGTCACTTCGGCGACACCGCCAACAAAAAAGACTATAACCATAGGATTAGCCGACGATACCAATACAGAAATAACAAGTGGATTAGAAGAGGGAGACCAAATTGTGCTAAGAGTCAGCTCAAGCACAACAACTTCAACAACAAGCTCATCGAGCAATAAATCAAGCAGCAATTCCAGCAGCATCCTCAACACCGGCGGAGGGATGCCAAGCGGCGGGGCTGGAGGACCCCCGGGCATGTAAGTTTCCCCGCGTAGCGGGATTCCGTTCGCGGAATAGGTTTTAAGATTCAAGATTATGATTGAAATCAATAACATAACAAAAATTTATAACACAGGAGGAACAACTTATCAGGCTTTGCACGGAATAAGCTTTAAAATTAAAGATGGAGAATTTGTGGCAATTATGGGACCTTCCGGTTCTGGAAAATCAACGATAATGCACATTCTTGGAGCATTGGACACTCCAACAAACGGAACATATTTTTTAGATGGAAAAGATGTTTCCACCTTAACTGAAAATGAACTTGCCGAAATCAGAAAAAATAAAATTGGATTTGTCTTTCAGGCATTTAACCTTTTGCCAAGAACAACTGTTTTAAGGAATGTCACATTACCATTGATTTACACCGGCGTTGAAAAAAAGGAAAGAGAAGAAAGAGCAAAGCAATCTTTAATCGCTGCCGGACTTGAAGAAGAATATTTTGACCACCTCTCAAACCAGCTTTCCGGAGGACAAATTCAGCGTGTTGCTATCGCCCGCGCCTTGGTAAACAATCCATCTTTAATTTTAGCTGACGAACCAACAGGAAACCTTGATTCAAGAACAGGAGAAATTGTTTTGGAAACTTTTAGAAAATTAAACGAAGAAAAAGGCCGTACAATTATTTTAATCACTCACGAGCCAGACGTTGCCGAACACGCAGATCGTATAATTTTTATTAAAGATGGACTGGTTGTAAGTGATTCTAAGTCTCATATTAAAAGAAGAAAATCATAACTATTAAAAAGCGAAAAAGAATAAATTGAGAATTGAAACAAAAGAAATCTTATTTTTAATTTTTTGATTCTTTTTCATTCAAAAAACCGTGAAGATAAACGACACTTTAGAAGAAACATTTTCTGCTTTATTATCAAATAAAGTAAGAACCGGACTTACTGTACTTGGTATCATCATTGGTATCAGCTCTGTTATTGTTATGGTCTCTATTGGACAAGGAGCGTCAAGTTCAATCACATCCAGTATCGAGTCCACTGGCTCGAATCTTTTAATGATAACCCCTGGAGCCACAAAAAGTTTGGGATATGGAGCCAGATCTGCGGGAGGAACAGCTAAAACTTTAACCATAGAAGACTCAGATGAAATTAAATCACAGATAACTGCAATCAAAGCTTTAACAAACGAAGTTTCAGGAAGATACCAAGTCGTCTATAAAGGAAATAACACAAACACTTCAATAATGGGGACTGACCCAAGCTATGCAATTGTTAGAAATGTAAGCTTACTGCAAGGTTCATTTATTGAGGATTCTTACGTTAACAGTAATTCAAAAGTTGCCGTACTTGGGCCTTCTGTTGTTGAAGATTTGTTTGCAACCGATGACGAAACAATTGACGACATAGATTTAAGCACCGTTATTGGAAAAACTATAAAAATAAATAAGATAGAATTTAAAATAATCGGCGTAACAGAATCAAAAGGGAGTAGTGGATTTTCAAACCAAGATGATACAATTTACATTCCATATACAACCGCCCAAAAATATTTATCTGGAAACGAATATTTAACAGAAATAGATGTTCAAGTTTCTGATTCCGATTTAATGACAGACACCCAAACCGAAATCACCAACTTATTACTAAGCCTTCATAATATTTCTGATTCAACCGCAGCAGATTTTAGCATAAGCAACCAGGCAGATTTACTAGAAAGCATGTCTAGTATAACTACCACTCTTACATATTTACTTGGAGCGATTGCTGGAATTTCACTATTAGTTGGTGGAATTGGTATTATGAATATGATGCTAACAACTGTTACAGAGAGAACCAGGGAAATTGGATTGCGTAAAGCCATTGGAGCAACGGGAGACGACGTAAGCTTTCAATTTTTAACCGAATCAGTTGTTTTAACTTTTAGTGGCGGACTAATCGGGGTTATATTGGGCTGGGGAATTTCATTTATTGTAGATTATTCTGGACTTACTTCAACGACGGTTTCCGTAGGATCGATTCTTCTGGCAGTTGGAGTTTCTGCTGGCATTGGGATTATTTTTGGATATTATCCCGCGAAAAGAGCTGCAAAAATGAATCCTATAGAAGCATTAAGATACGAATAAAAAAATAAAATTAATTTAAAAAAATATGCAAAATAAAAAATTGTATTTAGGTTTAACTTTGGCAGTTTTATCAGCAGCAATAGTTGGAGGTTCTGTTCTGGCTGCAAACACAACAACACAAACAACAACGACAACTGCTCCTTCATCAAGAGGGCAAGGAATGCAAGGTAGCCAAGGAGGTCAACAACCATCGCAAGCAATGCAGGGAAATACGATAAGCCAGCCAAGCGCAGCTATTTCAAATTCTGGAGTATCGGGGACAATAGCCTCAATCAGCGACAATACAATAACTTTAAAATCAAATGATGCATATTCAACAACAATTGATGCCTCAAATGTTGATATAACAAATTTAGCGGTCGGAGATTTTATAACGGTTAAAGGAAATGTTAAAGTTATTGCAGCGAAAATAACTAACGGAAGGGCAATGGGACAAGAAGATGTCCAGCCAGTAGAAGATTCTTCTGCCACTGAAACTTCAAAAACTAAAAGAACTGTCGGCACAGTTACCGTAATTGATGGCACAACTATTACGATTAAATCAGCACAGAATGATTCAAATACTTACACTGTTGATGCATCAGGGGCAGCTATTACAAAAGTATCAGAAGATGGAACTAATAAAATTGAAATTTTAAAAGTTTCTGATATCAAAGTCGGAGATACTCTTTTTATCCAAGGAGAAGTTTCTGATAGCACAATCACAGCAACAGCCATTTCAATAACCAGCGCCAATGGCCAATCTACTAAAGAAATTAAAAAAGATAATAATGGTATTTGGTCTAGAATAACCAGCTTTTTTGGAAAAATATTTGGCAAATAGAAATCAGCGGGGCTTTGCCCCGCAGCACTCTCTTTAAGAGTGCCAAATTTTGCTTAGCAAAATTTGGATTTATGTTATTTCCTCCGCTTTGCTCCGGGCTAGCTATGATGCTACCCATAGCATCATAGCTAGAAATAATGAGATTCCTAGTGTATAATAGAAACAATCCTAATAATAAAAATCGAACCAAAAATGAAAAAAATAAGTCTTACAATAATTTTAGTTATAATATTAATCGCCATAATAGCTGCAATATATTTATTCAGCCAACAAAATAAAATGACACTAACAGCAAATTTAAACCAATCAAATCAGCCAGAAAAGGGACAAACACAGCCAACTAACAGCTATGATATACAAGGAATGAAAGTAGAAGTATTACAGGAGGGAGCTGGAGAAGCTGCCGCAGTCGGCAATACAGTTTCGGTGCACTATGTTGGAACATTGCAAAATGGCACAAAATTTGATTCATCCATAGATAGAGGCGAACCATTCTCCTTTACTCTAGGAGAAAACAGGGTCATACAAGGCTGGGAACTTGGCGTATTGGGAATGAAAGTGGGGGAGAAAAGAAGACTAACTATTCCTTCAGATCTGGCTTACGGGAACCAAGCTGTCGGCGGAGTAATCCCTGCCAACGCAACCCTGATATTTGAGGTTGAACTGATTGGGATAAAATAGAAGCCTTAGAATTTTTTAGAACCTCGCCTGAACCGGCGGGGTCTTATTTTACTGCAGATTGATTATGGCGTTTATTTTTATCAGGGAATCTGTTTCTGAAAGCAAAGCAGAACATTTTGATTTTGGCGGAGCAATAACATTGGGAGTATCATTGTCATCATTAGTTTTGGTGCTTGACCAAGGATTGTCATGGGGATGGTTCTCATTAAATAGCATATTGTGTTATTTATCAGTAATAATCTTTACGGCCATCTTTATCTTTATAGAATCAAAAACGCCAGAGCCAATTGTTGACCTTAAATTCTTCAAAAATAGTATTTTCGTAAATACTTTAATTAACAACTTTGTTGTCTTTATGGGAATGATGGGAGCCGTATTCTTAATCCCGGTATTTGTACAAACATTCCTAGGATATGATGCAACAACAACTGGTTATCTGTTTATTCCAATGGCTTTCTTTATGATGTTAGCTTCACCAATCGGAGGAGCATTAACTGGAAAAATTGAACCAAAATATATAATCGCTGCAAGCACACTAGTGGCAGGAATCGGAATATATCTTTTTACATTTGCAATGGACCCAAGAGCTACTGCTTTAGATATTATAATCCCGCTATCAATCATGGCTTTTGGAATGGGATTTGGAATGGCTCAACGTACAAACGTTATCGCTGCCGCAGTGCCGAATGAAGAAATTGGTTCTGCCTCATCTGTTTTGGCATTAGGAAGAAACATTGCAGGCTCTTTTGGAATTGCAGTCTTTGGAACACTTTTAACAAATGCCACAAAAAGCAATATTTTAGATGTCGCTCAAAGATCAATAATTAAAATTTCAAATACAGAAATTTACAAGCAAGCTGTTGGATTAATCATATTAAAAGCTGACATCAGCGCCTACAAGGTCGTATTTATGTGGGCAAGTATTGTATTAGTGGTTGGAGCTGTGCTAGCTTTAATGATAAATGTTCCAAAAGAAAAAATGACTGATATTAAAGAAGTTCATATTGAAGCCTAGAGTTAGTAAGCGTATAATCAATTAATCAAAAAAATAATTAAATAAAAAAATATGTTTATAGCAATAATTTTTATAGCAATAGGAGTCGCAATGTTATTAAACACATTGGGAATAATCTCTGGAGGTTTTTGGGGATTCTTTTGGTCAATTTTATTCATAGTAGTTGGAATAAAAATGCTTGGAGTAAAAGCTTGCCCAATTTGCGGTTGGAGACTTTGGAAAAATAATACAGATAATTGTAGATGTGGTTGCGAGTGCGAATGTGATGATGAAGACGAATGTGATTGTGACTGCAACTGCAACACAAAAGAACACCAACATAATATAGAAGAGTAATTTTAAAAACAGGGGAAGCCCTGTTTTTTGTTGCTTTAAATTTGACTATCAAGATAAAATTTTATATTATAATAAGCGTCTTTAGTCCTTATGATTAATTGGCTCGTAGCCAACATCAGCGCGACTGCGCCAGGGACTAATTGTCAACATTGTAGCCGATCCTTTTAGGAGAAGCCAGTTATGATTGCGAGAAACACGAAGTCGTAGTGAAGCCCGCAGTAGCAGAAGAGAACCAGCGAGGTTCTACAGTGTGAGATAGTATTTCAAACAAAGAAAGGGCATGCAGGATACACCATGTATTCGGGTCCACAAATATGCACTTATCAGTGCAGAAATTTCTATCTCACACCTAAGGGGATGTAGCTCAATGGGAGAGCGCTTTCACTTGTGAGGTTGGCTCACTTTTCTTAGTTAAATAAAGCTTCCTGAATGCCACAGGAAAATTTAATTAAGAAAAAATTGGAAGAGGTTGTAGGTTCAAATCCTATCATCTCCACTCGGCCAATATTTGGCCATTAGTCCTTTTTCAACCCAACTTTTCTATTGTTTCCGCGAGGTGCATGATGCATATCTTTGTTGCCCCAATAAGTAACATTCAACTGCTCGATCGCATCGTTATCGACGAATCCAACGATGAGCTCTTTAACGAGCTCTATTCAAGACTGAGAAATCAGAAAATGACCAAAAGAGGCGAACAGAATCTGCTTTCGATTCCGGAGAGTGATTCGTAGGCTTAGTGCCACCGATATCGATCTCATTCACGAGAACGAGCTTTGCCGAATTTACGGCGAAAGATATTGGGCGATAAGAGAACGTCTACTGAGGATATTAGAAAAAACCAGGCTGACTACAGTCGGCTAGCACAAAACATAAGACCTGAATTTTCGGGTCTTTTAATTTGCATAAATTATCACTCTTGACACGAGACTGATAATTTTATAATATGGCTTATCAGTCATTAAATTAAAGTGATAATGATTTCAGAAAGACAAGAGAGACTACTAAATTTTCTAGTAAAAGAATATATAAGCACAGCAGAACCTGTCAGCTCTTTGGGTTTAAAAAAAATCATTAATTGGGATGTTTGCGGGGCAACAATTAGAAACGATTTGCAGGCATTAACTGAAGAAGGGTACATTGAACAGCCACACACATCAGCTGGCAGAATTCCAACAAAGAAAGCATATCAGTACTTTGCAGATAAGATAGCATCTCAACAGGAGAATACAATGCATGACTTTATTTTTAAAGAGATAGAAAAAACCAGGCAACAAATTGAAAGCGAAATGAGAAGAACACAAGAATTAATGAATTCGTTATCTGAAATTTCAACGACACTAAATTATACAAGAATTACAAAATCTGATAACTTTATAGAAATTTTAGAAATTCTTGGACCGTCAAAATCGACTCATAATAAAAATATTGATGCAATTAATAAAATTATTAAAGAATTAGAAAAATGGTAGACGAAATAATAAAAGACGAAAATGAAATTGAGGAACTAAAATCTAAATCCGAAGAATATCTAAATGGCTGGAAAAGAGAAAGAGCAGACTTTATAAACTACAAAAAAGACGAAGCCGAGAGGATTTCAACTTTAATAAAATATGCCAATGAAGATATTATTTTAAAAGTAATTCCAATTCTAGATAATTTTAATTTGGCGGAAAAACATGCGCAGAAAGATGACGAATCAGCAAAAGGATTTTTGTTGATAAAGAAGCAATTAGAAGATTTATTATCAAAGGAGGGGATTGAGGCAATAGAAGTCTTAGGAAAACCATTTGATGCCAATACAATGGAAATAGTAGGAGAGTCAGATTTTGTGAGGTCCGACCTCACAAAATCTGAGGATAAAAAAGATTTCGTTGCCGAAGAAATCCAAAAAGGATATACAATGCACGGCAAACTAATCCGTCCAGCTAAAGTTAAATTAGGATAAAAAAAAATTAATAAATAAATTTAAAAAATAAAAAGATGGAAAAAGAAACAAAAGAAATTCAACTAAATTTAGATCCTAATGTTTATATGATTACATTAATGAATATTGGATTTAATGAAGAATCTTTTAATTTTTTGATAGCATCCGGCAATCAAGGAAAACAATTCGCTGCAAGTACAAAACATGCTAAAAGAATTTATTTGCTGTTAAAGCGCCAAATTGAAGAATATGAAAGGAAATTTGGGGAAATAAAAACACAACTGCCAACAATACAGGGAAATACAAACGGGGATACAAAAATAGGATTTTAAAAATATGTACAGAGAAATAGAAATCAAACTTAAAGCCAAAGATTTAAACACATTAGAGATTAAGTTAAAAGATGCCGGATGTGTTTTTTCTGAGCCGATTAATCAATATGATGTTATATACTCTGAAGGTGAAAATAGTGGAGTGCGTCCCAGCGGAAAAGCAAAAGAAGGACACCTTGCAATAAGAATCCGCAGAGAAAATGAAAACATCGCAAAGCTTACTTTAAAACAACAAAAATCCGGAGAAATGGATAATTTAGAATATGAGACTAAAGTTGATGATGCAGAAGCAGTTCATAGAATATTGGAAGCTCTTAAATGGAAACCCCAACTGGAAGTTAAAAAAATTAGGAAGAAAGGAATGTTAGGGGAATATGAAATTTGTCTGGATAGAGTTGATGGACTTGGAGAATATATAGAAATTGAAAAAATGGTTGAAGAAAATGCGAATCCGCAAGAAGTCAGAAAAGAACTTTTTGAAATAATAAAACCATTTGGGCTTTCTGAACCCGACGAAGAAACGAGGGGATATGATACATTAATTTATCAATTAAATCAAAAATAACTAACTTAAATTAAATAAATAATATGAGCAAAATATTAGGTATCGACTTAGGAACAACTAACTCGGCAATGGCAATCGTGGAAAGCGGGGAGCCAAAAATTATTGAAAACAAAGAAGGAGCTAGGACAACTCCATCTATTGTTGCAATATCAAAAAATGGAGAAAGAACTGTTGGAGTTTTGGCAAAAAGACAAGCTGTGACGAATCCAACAAACACAATTTTTTCTGTTAAAAGATTAATCGGCAGAAAGTTTACTGACCCAGAAGTTCAAAGAGATAAAAAACTTTTGCCTTACGAAATTAAAGAATCTAGCGACGGCGGAGTTGATGTTAAAATGGGAGACAAATGGTTAAATCCTGCAGAAATTTCAGCGATGATTTTGCAAAAGCTAAAAGCAGATGCTGAAGCAAAAATTGGAGAACCAATTACAGAAGCAATTATTACTTGCCCGGCATATTTTGACGATTCACAAAGAAAAGCAACAAAAATCGCTGGCGAAATTGCAGGATTTAAAGTTGACCGAGTTATCAACGAACCAACTGCCGCGGCTTTGGCTTACGGATTAACCAAAAAGAAAGATCAGCAAATTTGCGTTTACGACTTTGGCGGAGGAACATTTGATATTTCAATTTTGGATGTTGGAGCCGACACAGT
>Ga0172381_10001088_pt1 | contig 33204 bp, 61 predicted proteins | sample Leawel6488metaG_FD_119754 | JGI IMG/M metagenome (GOLD analysis project Ga0172381, IMG submission 119754) | Leachate microbial communities from a municipal landfill in Southern Ontario, Canada - Leachate well 64-88 metaG | ecosystem: Engineered > Solid waste > Landfill > Unclassified | place... | reverse complement strand
TCCAGCATAGTATCCATAATCCAACTCAGTCTCAGAACGGTAGTTCGTCTCGGATTTGTCAGTCTCAGCTTCGCTGAGCCAATCTAAGATACCTTGCGGGGTTATCTCAAAGATGTTTTCTTTTTCTTCCCTAGTTACATCTCTCTCATTCATTCCAAGCTCCTAGTCGCGCGATTGATCCAGGTTTATAATTCTTATACTGACTATGCATATCATTAAGCATCCAAGGATCGCCTTCTCTTGCTTCTATTCCAGATTCTATCTTAGAAGTCTTTGTGTCGAAAGGACTTGATTTTCCGCTCAAATCCCAGAATTGTTCGTTTTTAAGAACTTCTAGTTCTTTCTTTTTCTTCTGTTCAGCATTGTATGACTTAACATCAGTGTTGTACTTAGCAACCTGGTCATGCATTGCAAAACGCTGGTCAATCGCGCCGAATAAATTCCTTAATACATCCTGTGACCAGCTAGCTAAATCGTCCATGCTATCTCCTTGGCCTTGCTACTCTGTCAAGAATGACTTTTACATCTGGATGTCTTGAAAAGCTATCTCCATAAGCAATAGTCTTATCAACATCACTCGGAGCATTCCAGTTGTATTTTCTTAGCCCAGTTCTGAAATCCTTACTTCTTGCTAGATTTTCCTTTATTAATTCTATTCCAGTATCTATATTAACATTTCTCTTAATTTTCTTATAATCAATTTCTCTTGGAACAAAGTTCCACTGAACAGGTGGTTCCATTCCTATGAAGTCTGCTATCTTCCCCCAGATTCCTGTACGGGGTTTAGCTATGTTGACTGCTTCTGTCCTCGGTTCATTCGCGTAATACTCAGCAAACTTCTTCGCGAGTCTTTCTTTATGAATCTCTTGATGTACACGAAGAGGATTCATTTCATCGTACTTTCCTAGATTTGTTTCCTTGAGTCCTGTTCCAAGAACCACGTTCGGCGGGACTCCTTTCTGGACTGCTCTACTAGCAAGATCTTCGACGACGGCAGGATCGTAGTTGTCTGTCTTGTTTTTCTTCTTTCCAAATCTTGTATCGTCTATGTAATAAATACTTGCCAATTCAACTCCAGAATGTTTAAAAATTAAACTAATGACTGAATCAAACTACCTGCCAAGCATTAGCGCCGAATTTATTCCTTAAAAAATCCCCAACAGCCCTAGCTTTGCTCTTAGGATTCTTCTGTGGCCAGACTTTATTCGCGATAGAGTTGAAGTACTCAGATAGGCAAAGAGCATCAGCAATATTTGGCGAGGCAACTCCTCTGCCTTTCATATGCTTCTTGGATTCAACAACAATCCCTCCGTGCTTATTGAAGTCATAAGTCGGTGAACTAAGCTCATTTGCAAGTTCTTGTCCTAAAGAGACATAATCTCCAGAAGGTATATCCTCGGGAAAGCTATACTTTTTGTGGAGGCACTTTTCACGAACTGTCAACCATAGTTCATCTCTGAGTCTATCAGCTCTAGTTATATCCCAGCTTTCAGCCGTGACATTTACTCCGAATAAGCCGGGGAGATTTCTCTTCATCAACCAATCTGTAACTCCCGCGCCTACTCCTATCTCATCAATAGCAAGACCTTCCGCAAACAAATCTTGGTAAGCCTGCGAGATAAAACCGCCAAGTGTAATAGTATTAATGCTCTGAAATTTCTGCCAGGCCTGAACTTCATTTCCCCTCCTAGGTAAGATGATAGAATAATCATCTCCATAGCGTGCAACATCCACTCCAAGGTACAAAGGTTCATCCTCAGGAACTACTATCTCATTTCCAATGCACTGCTCGGCCCAAGCCAGTGGTATAAGAACGGTGGAATCTTCAAGCGGCGGATCTCCAGCTACGCGGATCCTGAAAACATTGGAGTTTTCTCCGTACTTCACCTTCATGTATTCTACATATCCAGGTTGGACATTCGTTGAATTTCTTGAATCCCAGTGAAGTTTGTGCCATCTCTTATTCAGTTCTGGATGAAAGTGAGTATCGTAGAAATACCCCTGATTCTTAGTCATGTTTCCAATCAGAACTACCCAGTTATCTTCTTGTGTAAGAGCACCTTCGAGTGTGGTATAGACGGGGTCAGGAACACCACTGGCCTCATCAACTACTATTAAAAGGTGATCACCGTGGAACCCAGCAAGTGTTTCAGCTTGTTCCTCTTTGGAGGCTTTAACGCTGGGAGAAACCGCTCTAACCCACCACTCTTTAGGTGCGTCTTTGTAATATATCTTGTCCTTCTGTATAACGAAGTCCTCAGCCATTACACTCTGTCTGAGCCACTTCGAGATTTCCGTCCATAGAATATCTGAGAGTTGCCGCCCTGTAGGTGCAGTACATATTACTTTCGCATATGGCCTGGTAATCATGAACCAGGGAATTATCACACCACCGACAGAAGCATCTTTCCCCGTTCCATGTCCAGAACGGACAGTTATTCTTTTGTGTCCCTGTCCAAAGGCATAGAACAGTTCTGCTTGCTGATCTGTGGGCTTCATGTTTATACATTCCACAGCAAAGGCTAGCGGGGATTTCTTCCATCTATCTAACCTCTTAAGAATTTCAGGGGAGAGCATCTAGGAGTCCCTCCTCTTCATCTTCGATTTCATCTGTGGATTCTGAAAGAATTTCCTGGACTGCACAATCCAGTTTGGTAGATACACAATCCAGAACCCCATCTACGGGAGTCACGTCTATTCCTTCTCTATCCCTCCGCTCGAGTTCAAGCAAATAGGCTACTAATCCAGTAACCTTTTCGCGCTGTTTGTTATGCTCACTTGCCATTTCAATCTTCTTCAGGACAGTAATGGCTTTAAGTAATACTTCTAAGTCAGCATTCTCTATTTTGTCCTTGGTTATATTTTCTAGTACTTCGGCCTGTAAGGCCGTAATATGATACGGCTGCATTGTCTTGTAAATCTCAAGTGTTTCCTTAGACATCTGCAGTTCTGCGATTCTCTTCTGTATAGTTGGGAGAGACACTTGGAAAGCCACGGCCGCTTCCTTCTGCGTCCCTCCCGTTTCAAGGAAGGAGAGTAACGATGAGGAGTTGATTTCATTTTTCTGCTTAGCCATTAGTCTCCAGTTCTAAAACTGTGATTCTTCTACCTTCTTAATTATCCCATAATTTATCAAAGATGTCAATAGTTTACTGCTCAGTTTGTTTACTTAGATATTATCCCTAAGGCTGGTCTTTTATTCAGATATAATTCGCGGGAATTGAGAATGTTTAATAATTAAACCACATGCTGGAACGAAGTTCCAGTTGTAAGACTCAGATTTATTTATCTTTCAGGAAATACAGAGGCTATCTCTTTACTCCTATACTAAGCTATGGGGTCTATAGGGGGTCTGGTTTACACCATGCAAACAAGATAAATTATTTTCTTGACAAAGTGGAGGATATGTGCGCCAGCGGTCAATCCGCGTATGCTATGCCAATGGCTAACAATAATTATATTAGAAATTAAATTTTATTTTGTTGGTTAATGCTTGTGCCTGTAGACTACCACTTGCCACGCTATGCCATGTGATTAGATAATAGATAAAAGAATAGGCAAGGCTTCGCCATTTAGATAAAAGAATAGGCAAGCTATACAAGCCTTGCCTATTGATGTTTAGCCTATGCCTTACGGCTTATGCCTTACGGCTTATAGGTTTAATGCCTTACGCAAGGCATCCTTGACTATATCCGGCGTGTTAGGGTCGTTTAACATAGCCTGTGCCTGTGCCTTTGCACTATCAAGTTCTTTCTTGGCCGTCATCTTTATCCCGCTCGTACGAGCAAGGTCATTGTCTATGATACGTTTATAGGCTTTTGCCATGAGTTCAGCCCTTTCCACTTCATTGTTAGCCATGTTTGAGCGGTCGCTCACTACCTGTTTGATGCCGTATAGAACAGTAAACTGTTGGCCCTCATTCAATGATGCCCATGTTTCGGGAGAAAATAGCTCTGTAATGTCCATTTCATAGACTGTTCCCTTTGGCATAATAGCCTTGTACGTTGTTCCGACCAATTCCCATGATGTCTGTTTCTTATCTTTGTTAGCCATGTTGCACCTCTTATGAGTTTTAAGCATTGAACATACGTTCTTTGCTTTGTTGCCTATGTTCTATTATCTATTATAATGTATGTTAGTTTATTTGTCAAGAACTATCATTCAAATTATTTATTAGTTATCAAATTATTTTATTAGCCATGCGACGCATGAAAGACTGCAAATGCTCCGCATTTCTAACAAGCCAGATGTTACATGTTACAAAATGTTACATTACACCGTAAAATCAAAATAGTTCAATCATTTCAATATGTTAGATGAAGTGTAACTGTAATTGTAACATTTGGTAATTCTCTAAATACCTCTTTTTAAATGTTATAATCTCAATACTTTCTTGATTCTAACGAATCATCTTGAAGCTTTGCTTCTTCCTTCTTCTTTTATCTATTTATCTTATATTATATATTATATATATATAATAGTATTAAACATAAAAAAGACAACATTGAAAATACTTAAGGAACGAAGTATCCAGAATGTATTGAGATTATAACATTTAAAAATGATCATAATAGAAATTACCATTTGTTACGGTTACAGTTACAAATTAGCTAACATATTGGAATCATTAGCTATTTTAAATTAAATAGCGTAATATGTTACAATACCATTACTTTACGGCGTTAGCCGTCAAACAACTCAATCCGCGCCTATTGAAGCTACGCTCCACATACAGCGGATCAGCTCCTATTACCTCCAAATAATCCTCAAATCAGTCATATGTTTAAATATTAAACATTCTGATTAAAGTTCCAATTACTTTGTCCGAAGGACCAAGTTGTGCTTGACATTCAATCCGTAATTTGTTACAATTACATTACGGAATAGAAAAAAATGAACAACAAACTACAAATACTTACAAAGGAGGTGAGACAGATGAAAAGAAGTGAAAAGAGTATTTCACATATGTGAAAGAAAGTTATTAAAGCTATTAGAAGAAGAAGGATACTAAAAGGAGAAACCATATGAAAGAATATAAAGAAACTCACCAACAAGGATTTATTACTTTTGAGAAGGAAATGAAAGTAGGATACATGGATGCAGATGTTGGCATTCAGATAGCTGAAGATGGAAGAATATGGTTATGTATTAATGGCGAGGCCGCCATTAGATTCAGACCTAAAAACACAAAGAAACTTTTAACATCAGTAGACAATATGTAATAAACCACACGGCATATGCCAACTGGTTAATTCATTTTAAGAAGGGGAACGAAATGGAACTATTTGAAGAGGAATTGAGAGAGCCAACAAAGGAAGAACTGGAATTTATTAGAAACTGCGAAATCCTCGAAGCAGCCGGAATCTCCCGCCAGACCATTGACCTCATGGTAGCTGATCAGAAGAAACAAGCAGAAATAAAAGAGAGAAAAAGGATAGTTTCAAAACTTGAGCCATACTACCTCACAGTCAATGTGCATTGTAACCTGTGTGGTACAACTCATCAGGAACTGTTTCATATGGAGAAAGTTGAGGGCGGACTTTACAGTCGACGGATTGAATATATCCCACCTGAAATCACCGAGTTCAAGATCTCCCAACAAGAAGTCAGGCATTGTGTATGTTGCCAATCAGTCCTTGAACAGATGCCATCTGAATGGCTCGCGGAAATGCTTATAAACAGAGCAGAAGTGAGGTTTTAAATGAAAGAGATAAAACAATCAGTAAACTGGGCTGTTGGTTGGATTGCTTATAGATATACAGCCTTAAGTATCATAGCACACAGTCGTGGTGACGAAAGTGCATCTTGTAAAGCCAATAAGAATCTTATAAAACTCAGAAAGATTGGCGAGAAAGTCTTAAGTGACTGGAGGTAATTTCAATGGCAAACCTTAAATTATTAAACGAAGTTCTGTTTGATTATTGGTTCTACTTAATTGACCTCGGCTTGGAGTATTTAGCACTTGAGACGTCTGATGAGCTACTAAATGACTGGAGGTAACAAATGGAAGAAGATAATGATTATACAATAGTAACCTGGCCGGAATCACAAGAAATAATGGAATGGGAAGGATTTACAGAAAACAGCGAGTTGATAAGTGATGATGAAACCTTAGCATTATACGGCTCATCTTCATACCGTGTCTACACAGATTGGTTACAGACCCAGTGGGAGAAGCACAATGTATAGAAGATCATACCGCGAATTGCAGAAGAGAGTCCCTTTGTTAAACCTTATCAAAACATACCTAAGGAGCGTAGCTCCGATTTCTCCTCTGGTATATGAATACGACCAGGTTTCAGGAACGAAAACCCTAAGGAACGACGTTCTTGTAAGAGCGTTGCTCTTAAACAAGGATGGTTCAAAATGACACTGGAAGAGAGAGAAACAGCTTATCACGAAGCACAACATTCTATTGATATAATTCTTTCAGATATAACATCATACGCAACCAGCACTAACTATGCTATTAACTACTGCAGAGCCGCCAAAGGCATGGTTGGTCATGAGTTCAGAGTTCAATGCGCCTACATTCTGAACAACATAACCCATTGGAGGCATCCTCAAGCTAAGCTTGTTAGGTCAATCCTAAGAGAGTATTCCAAAAGCACCCTTTGAGTCTTTGAAAATTAAGACGACGGAGGCGAAAGCCTCCAGGTGTAATTAAATAAAAGGAGGAAATATTATGATTACAAAAGCAATAAGAACAAAGCTAAAGGAAGCAGGATACTCTGATGATGAAATAAGAAATATGAACCCACACAAAATAGTAGATGCAATACTAACTCATGAAGGAATAATAGGACATACTGCAATGATAGAGGAGTTAGTACTAACTGCGTATGAGGAGGTGATATAAATTGAATCTTAAACTCGACACAAGACAAGCAGTAGCCCTTCGGGCCTTGATTAACATTGCCCAGAGTGACCCAGCTATCGACCCAGATCTTAAACACGAGACCAAGACAGTCTTAACATTATTAGACAGAGAGCGTAGCTCTCATATCCCTGAAAGGGTAGAGTATAGAGGAAAGAACAGGCCGTTCATCATTGCAGATAATGGGGAATATAGGTCTTTGGGTGATGAACGTCTCACTCCAGAAGCAATAAGAATGTTATTTACAGGGAGGAATTAACATGACAAGTAATATAACTACAATCAACTTTCTCAAAACAAAGGGCTGGTTTGAATACGAAGGTAATTTGATGACATATAGTCCTGAACACAAAGCCGTAGTTGCTATGCCTATTGATCTCTTTAATACTTGCCAGTCCAGAGAAATGTATGACGTTGACCCAGACTGCGAGAACTATGACCAGATCATAGCCACGGCAAGACTTTATGCAATGACTAACTAAGAAAGTTGTTTAAAATTTAAACATTCTGGAGGGACAATGAAAGTATATATAGTTATACACTCTAATATGTTTTACGGAGTATTCTCCAAACGTAAATTCGCTGTGAGCGTAAGAAAGAAACTGAGAGATATGGGATGCTTAAACGTGGCTATACACATAGATTATATTGATAGTAGAAAGGAGGACTAAATGGAAGTAAGAGAAATTATCATTCACCATTCAGCAACAAAGGACGCCGGAACGGTGTCCTGGAACGCCATCAGACGTTATCATATCAACGAGTGCAAATGGAACGACATCGGCTACCACTTCGGTATTGAGTGGGTTGAGGATGCCCTCCATCTTGGACACTTCGAGACCTTAATTGGAAGGATGCCTGACCAAGACGGCGCACATACTACTGGTCACAATTCCAAGGCCATTGGCATATGCCTAATAGGTAACTTGGACGAGGAACCAGTCCCGTTGGGACAGTGGGAAGAGGCTAAAAGACTTGTTCGTTGGCTTCTCAAAGAGTTTAAATTAACAACAGAGTCCGTTTACGGACATAGAGACTTTGCACCGAAAACATGCCCTGGAAAGAAGTTCAATCTTACTAATTTCAGGAGGGAATTAACATGAAAGAGCCAACAAATCTTGACTATATGAGAAAGGACTGGGAAAGAGAGATGTACAAGCGATGTGATGCAGAGGATAAAGAAAGGTATAAGATTAGGAGGAAAGAAATGAAAGTGAGCATAAAAGTATCTGGATGTGATGATGAGACAGAAATATTGATGGAAATGACAGAAGAACAATTTGCTTTTATTCAGGAGGTAGCAAACAAGGTAACAGAAGAATCAACTTATCACTGCCAGCCAACAATGAGTGTTTTTAAGATAGAGGAGGAGAAATGACAACTGAAATAAGACCAGGCAAAAAACTGTGCCACTGTGCAATTTGCAGAGATGAAATGGAAAAAGGCTTTACTGCCCTCCATCTTGACAGCTATGGGATGAAATTGACATTCTGTCTTGAGTGTTGTGTAGATCTTGGCAATGACGCCAGAAAGGAGCTTGACAAGAACAGCATAATGGTAAAGACTATTAAGAAGGGAGGAAGAATTTGAAGTATTTTTCTTGGATTGTAACCATTATGAGTATTATAGGAGTCTATCTTAATATTAAGAAGTTAAAGGCTTGTTTCTACATCTGGGCTTTCACCAATTTCTCTTGGATGCTAATCGACTTCTATTTCGGATTGTATTCCCAGGCTTTTCTTTTCGCGGTTTATTTCACGTTAGCAATCTATGGAATTTATGAATGGAGGAAACAGAAATGACATTTGAAGTTGGTTTAGAAAATGAACTAGAAAGAATTAAGAAATTCCTTCTAGACAAGAACAAATCCTACGGAAATTCCGCGCTCAAGCCAATTCGTATTTTTGCTAAGAGCGACGCAGTCGAACAGCTAAATGTCCGTATTGACGACAAGCTGAATAGACTAATCCAAGGAACGCAGTTCCACGGAGATGATGATGAGTTGGATTTACTTGGTTATTTGGTTCTAAAGAGAATAGCATTAAAAGGAGGTATAGAATGAGTAGAGAAGGGTATTTTGACTTATCAACAGAAGTAAAAATAAGCAATACTATGTATGAATTACGCTACAGAGTTTTTCCTTACAGACAGCCTGTAATAGGAATTCCATCTTATGGATATACTATTGAGCTGTTAAGTGTAAATCAAGTTCCTGCCGAGTTTATCACTGAGAAGTCACGGCTATTCTTTGTCAATTTCATTGATACTGACATCCAAACCGAGATAGACGAGCGCTACCCAGATGGGGATTTCTACAAGGAGGAGGAATGACAGGTACTGGAAAAATATTAGTCGTAAGCGATAACCATCCAAATCTTGAGGTTATAAGAGAAACAGCAGAACTATGTGATACTCAAGTATTTGTTATTGAACCACCAGTTGAGCACATAGAAATGCCATTCTCAAAAAAGGAAAAGAACTGGAAACCTAAAAGATTTTATGAAAGATAAAGGAGGTAGAACAATGAGAAAGATAATCAGCGTACCCAGCGGGATTTACGGCGCAACAGTTTCTGGAGTCATGGTCGACCAAGATGATGCTGTTGTCATTACCTTGACTCTAACAACAGGAATCAAGGTAAAATGTGTCCTTAAAGAAATGTATGATAAACTAAGAAAAGAAAATAAGATGTTTGATTTCTTAGAAATCAAGAAGGTGGAATCATGTCCAGACAAGGAATAATGCTCTGTTACCCCTTTGAAGCCAAAAGGCTTCTTAAATGGAACGCTCCCTATATCATCCAGCCAAAGTTGAACGGGGAACGCTGTCGCGTTCTCCTTCAAGATGAGCCGTTGATGCTCTCCAGTGAGGAAAACCTTATAACATCTTGTCCACATATCTTAGACGAGCTACGCTCGCTTGTAGCGAAGCTACCGCAGATAAAGGGACTTGAATTAGATGGTGAAAACTACAGTCATGGCACGGCACTCCAGGACATTCATTCCATTGTAAGCCGAAAGGCCGAAGGCTCTCTACATGACGACCACGAGATGATTTCACTCAATCTCTTCGACCTCGTGGCAGATGCCCCGCAAGGAAACAGGCTTTTGGGACTAAAGAAGCTTTTTGAAGTAGCTGGAGAGTTGAAATACCTGAAACTTGTTCCCAGTTCGTACGTCAGTACACAGGAGGAAATCGACAAATGGCTTAAAGTCTACATAGAAGCTGGCTATGAAGGCTTTGTACTCCGTGAAGCGTCCAGTCATTACGTCCGAAAACGCAGCGTTAATATGATGAAATTTAAGCCGCGCAAATCAGACGTCTATCAAATCGTTGCCTTGCAAGAAGAGGTTTCTAAGGACGGGGTTCCGAAGAATTCCCTTGGGGCATTTATTCTCAGGGGAACAGATGGAACCATCTTCAATGTCGGCAGTGGTTTTACACAAGCCCAAAGGAAGCTATTCTGGGATTCAAAGCTTATTGGCAAATGGGCTAAGGTATTCTACCAAACAATGTCTAAGAGCAACGTCCCCTGTCACACGGTGTTTATTTCTGTTCTTGAACAGCCAGTGACCGAGGACGACTGTGAATCTACGGAGGTGCCTGAAATATGGACTTAACACTTGATGCTTTAAAAGATATGAACCCACATGAGCAATTTGCAACAGGACTAACTATAGATAACCCATCTGGTATAAATATGACCAACTCAGATCAACTACTTAGATGGGTAGCGGTAAGAGGTGGAATGCACGACTGGGCTATTTATATTAATTGGAGTTACCATAGCCAAGATGAAGTAGCAAGAAATGGTGATAAGATTACATCTGAGTATAACATCAAGAAACTAGTTTCCTGTACAGACGAAGCATTTAAAATGTACAGATTTTAAAATAGGAGAAACTAAATGGACTTAAAATTCGTTCTTGCAAGTGCTTTGACTATGGAAGAAAGTGACAAAGTTGTCATTCCCTGCTATAGTCAGAAAGAAGCTGAAAGTGTCCGTGTAAGGCTTTATAGATTGAAAAAGCTTATTCAAAACGGGGAAATTGTTCGGATTAAGAAATCAACCATTGAAGATACTCACGTGGTGATTCTGACCCGTAAGGGTCCTAAGATAGTTATTGAATCCATTCCAGAAACGAAGTCTCTTTTTCCAAGTAATTACACCGACTTAAAGAGAATGGTTCAAATGGCTATCTTAGATGGGCATGACCCAGAGGAAGTCTCTGAAATGTTCAGCTCTTTTCCGGCGGAAGAATTGGGAATGTTAATTCGAGAAAGTTTAAAATTTAAACAAATGACTGAGGAAGAAGAAAAGGAGAGGATAAGATGAAAATAAAGGTATATGCAAACTTAAATAAGGAAGTTATGTACCAGATAGGGCTACACTCAGGCCTATCGGAGCAGGCATCGAATTATCTTAGATACTTTGAGGAAATCTGCGTAACTCTCGACGTAGAAGAAGAAACAGGGATCGTTAAGGGTGCCGAGGTAACACATATTTTTGAAAACAAGGATAAGGGAAAATGATAATAACTATAAACCAAGGTGGAAAGAAAATAAAAGTTGATGTGAGCGCAAAGCAATGTCCATCTTATACTTGTTTTGCTCCCCATCAATACCAACACAGGAGTTATAACCAGTCAGAGGGCAGTATGACTATGACTGACACTTTTTACTCGTGCAGCCACAGAAATTATCATGGTTGCCCTGATAATCCAAAGGAGGGAAAATGACAACACTTGATAGGTGTATCCTATATACGACAGCTGGAACATTTTGGGGAATAATCTTAAACCTTATTATAACAAGGTTATTCTGATGGGCAGAAAGATTGAAATCCAGCAAATAGACATCGAACTAATGCTGAAAGCATTTGCTCTGGAAGAAGGCGAAAAGCTGTATGTTCAAGTCTACAGCAAGACCGAGGGCGGAATGAGGCAAAGAGAATTAATCAAGGCTAAAATGTATATGGCCAGGCTTTACCCAGATGAATGCTCAACTATTCGAATTCGTCAGATTAAGAAAGACGGCAAATTCTATGTCTTTCTTGAACAAGATGGTAAGTCACCACTTCTTGCTTATCAGTCTCTAAACTCTGGTAAGTACAAACCAGTGAGAATGACGCCTGATGCAGATAGAGAAAGGAGGATTAAGTTGATGATTGAGGATGGTCTGACGAAGGAGCAGATTCTAGAGATTGAAGGTGAAGCCGCTAGAAAATATTTTGATAGTTTTTGATTATTTATTTGACAACTAGGATATTATCCTTTATACTTAATTATACAATGAACGAAGTAGCAGACTGGTAAATGGCAACAAACTGAGAGACGAGAGTCTCCAGAAAAAACAAAAAAGGAGGCAACATATTATGGCAGACGAAACGGAAGGAGCAGTAAAAACAAAGAAATTGGACAAGAGCATTAACTATGACAAAGGTGTTGTAACAATCACGGAGAAAGTGACCGGCGAGAAACTGGACTTTGACTTCAATGAGCTTCCTGAGGCAATCCAGAAGAAATTCGGCCCATTCGGCCTTGGTCACAAACTCGGAGATGCTGCCGCCGGCAAAGAAGGAGATGAAGCGGTAGCTTCAATTAAGAAAGTATGGGCCGGCGTTCTAAACGGTGACTGGTCTGTTAGAGCACCCGCAGCCGAGAAGATCACGAAGAAGGGCCTGGCTGATAATCTTTCCAAGATGGATCCTGAGAAAGCTGCACAGATCAGAGAGGCACTCGCGGCTGTTGGTATCACACTCTAACACAAAGTCAGCAAATTACCTGCTGACTATCAGGGAGTCCTTCTGATGTATCCCCAACATTGGAGGGACTCCAATTCTAAGACAGGGTGGCGGAATGGGTAGACGTTAATCAGGTAAAGGAGAACTTGTTCGGTGTAGCGATACGGTGCGGGCAAGACTGTCCAGATGAGTATGGTAAGACAGACAGACAAGAAATAAAACAAGGCGTCATCACAACACGCCTATCCTTTATTATGCAGGGTTCGAATCCCTGCTCCTGTCAACTTTTAAAAGGAGGTTAAATGGAATGGAATGGATAGCTGTTGTTGTTATTGGAGTATTCGCGGCAGTTATTATGCTATTGATGGCTTTTAACAAGTAAAAGGAGGTTAAACATGGCATTTCAGAATATAGACGTTGAAGATATTGTAAGATCAACACTGGCATTTTTAGCGGCTGTTGCTCTTTGCTTATCTGTTGTCGCCGGAATCTATATATACAATAATAAGCAGATTAAAATGGCTGATAAAGGTTATTGTGAGACGCAAGGTTACGGTACTTCGAGTATTTTATGGCAGAAATGTAAGTGAAAGGAGGTTAAATGGAACAGTTAAGAATAGACAACTCAAAACGATCCGCGTTTGTTGAGTGTCCTAGAAAGTATTACTGGAAGTTCATCGCCAATCTTACAGGCGAGTACGGGTCGACAGCCCTTAGATATGGCCGAGTCTGGCACCTGATGCTTCACGCTTTCTATGACACTTTGCAGAAACAAGGATGGCAAGCAAGACAACAAGCAATCACCAATGGACTGATTCAGGGAAAGAAAGAGTGGGACTTGATTTCAAGTCAGCAGATTTTCTTCGAGGACTTCAGAACGTTCGAGAACCTCTGCGAACTCCTCATGATCTACGTCAACACCTATGAAGCAGACGAACTATCTGTCCAGATAATACACACGGAGAAGGTTTTTGCCCTTCAATTAGAACTGGACGAAGTCGAGAAGCTTCTATATCCGAACCTACCAGAAATCATTTTCACAGGCAAGATCGATTTACAGCTTGAATTAAGCGGGATTAAGTGGGTTCTCGACCACAAGACAACAGGTAATTCTATAGACCGCGTATCTGGAACGCTGAAGCGTGACCCACAGTTCCTAGGCTACACCTACGCTTCGAGACGTGTCCTAGATTTTGTGCCTATGGGATTTCTGGTAAACATGGTTATGTCCAGTTCAAGGAAGAACAAAGATGGTGTTTATGGAAAACTAACCACTGACTTTCGGCGCGTTCCTCAGCTCTATAGCGAAGGGGACCTTGAAAGTTGGCGGAGGTCGTTTATCCATACCTGTAGCCAAATGAACTGGTGTGAGAAGAACAACACCTGGCCAATGGGTCATGACAACTGTTACAATTACAACAAAGACTGCACCTTTACCAGATTGTGCGAACAGAACAGAAACGTCATTGACACAAACACTGAAGGATTTCTTGAAATTCCCTGGGATGTAGAGAAAGAGGGAGGTCTGAATTATGACGAGTGAGCATGTTGAAGCCCAAACAGAAAGTGAACGTAACCGTCGATCTCGGCTGTGTCTGAAATGCCTGAAATGTTGCCACATGATAGTATTTCCGACGCAATACAGCGAATTCGATTCCTTTGCCAGGGAGTTATATGAGAAAAGGGGCTGGACAGTACGGGCGTATAAGAAAAAACTATGGATGAACAAGGAAGAAACATGCCGACATCTTACTCCGCAGGGCTGTACTATCTACCATACCCGCCCTGCCGCTTGTAAGATATACGATGGTAGGCAAGACCCAGCGATGCGAGACGAATGTCTCTGGGGTAAACCTGAGGAGGTTACAAATGGCTAAGAAAGTTTTGCTTCAAGGTTATTTATATGCAGTACTGGACTGTGACCTTGCCAAGGCAATGGAAATGGTGGGAACTATGGTCACAGTTGAGACAGATGGTTACGGTAAAGATCTTCGTGCTGTTGAGAAAGAAGATGGAGAGATTTCTTTCACACTTATAAACGAAAATCAGTTCATCCGTTTAACGGACGAGAAGGAGTCAATGGAGTTCCTGCGGAAGAAACGGGAAGATTCTGAGAAACTTGCAAGCTCTACTCTAGATGCAAAGTGGAAACTCGAGAAAGAGTTAAAGAAAGCCAAAGAGGAGATTGCAATCCTTAAAAATGCTTGTCCTAAGCTAGATGAAGTTGATCTACCATTATCAAAAGAGGAGGAACTCTAATGCCCAGCGCAATGGACGTAACAGCAACAACAGAGTTCTTAAAGGTAGCAATTATCGGAGAACCTGGCACCGGCAAGTCCGTCTTTGCTAGTTCCTTTCCAACACCTGGATTTGTCTTCGACTTTTCTGGTGGAATTATCACTTATAGAGGAAAGAACTTTGACTACGAACAGTATCCTACCACACCTAGGGGCTGGGACAAATTCCAAGTTGACTTTAGAGGGGTTGCTGACAAAGTGAACAAGGGAGAGTACCAGACAGTAGTCTTTGACGACTGCACATCCATGACAGATCTTGCTATGGAAAAGGCTATGTCGTTAGACCCCAAGAGAAGTGCTACTGGCGGCCCTATCTGGAACATTCATTACATGATGGTTCGGAACCTTATGGAGGGTTCTCTCAGAAGACTCGTCGAATTGCCCTGCAACATAGTACTGATAGCTCACATGGAGTTAGATAAGGACGAAGAGACTGGAGCAATCCTCTCCGCTCATCCTATGCTAACAGGCCAGTTGGCTATAAAAATGCCAGGATACTTTGATGAAGTCTATTATACTTCAACTAGAAAGGAGGGTGATAAAGTTAAGTGGATGGTACAGACTGTCCCAATCGGCGTCAAGATGGCTCGTAGCCGACTGTCAGGCAAGGAAGGACTACTTCCTTATTTCATGCCGAATGACTATGCCGCAGTTATGGCTTATGCCCAAAAGTCACAGCAACTAAAAACTAAGACGGAGGAAACAAAAAATGGCGCAGAAACAAGCAAGTGATCAAACAGTAGTAGAAACATTCGTACCAGAAGTTGACGGATCTGATATGGGTAACGGGGAAGGGACTGGAGAAGTAAGGCTTGAAAGCAACTTCGATCTTGAAGCTGAGCACAAAGATGCTCCTTTGATTCCCCAGGGAACTTATACAGCCAATGTCATAGACACCAAGTTCGACAGCGAAGCTCAGACAATCGAGTGGCTGTTTACACTGGTTGACAACGGCGGAGTGATGAGTGACGGCGAAACATCTGTGGACGGGGTTATGGTGACTACGAAGAACTGGCTTCCCAAGGAAGGAGACGAGAATGAGCTGACCAAGTCGGGGAAGATGACTAAGAGACAGGCCAAGATCAACATGCTGTTCAATTTCTTGAAAGACATGGGCTGTCCTGAGAAAACCTCCGATGCAATAGACAAGGCTCTGAACAACAAAGAGTGGGTTGGTAAAAGGGCGAAGCTCCAGATCGGTCTCAGAACCTATGAAGGGCGTATCTTCAATGAGGTTAAAAGAGCAGTAGCCGCGTAATTCCAAGATATAGTCCCGTGGGTTGTTAAGAATGTTTAATTTTTAAACAACCCACTGGGACTATATATTTTTATCTAAAGGAGGAACCTAGCTAAATGAAATTCGAGAACTTGTTCTCACCCAGAATTGATCAAATGGAGCAGATGGAAATGGCCGCCTTTGTCCGGTCTTACAGACTTAGGAGAGCCTCGGAGATTACACCAATGATTACTGAAATTCCCGATAAGAAGATCTCTTCCAAGCTAAATGCTTCTGACTTACAACTGCTGAAAAGCATCGGGATTACTGCAAAAGTATTGAAAAATCTAAGAACCGAGGTTGAGGATGACGACGACAATGACGAACTCTTTACAGAATGAAGAAGGGATATTTGAGCTTAATCCTCTGGAAATAAAAGTCCACGAAGAACTTCCTAGAATACGAAAGGAAATGGGCGAGGTTGAAAAGCTCTTAGTATCTATTAAGAAATACGGACAGATGCAACCTGTAGTAATCAACAGAAACAATGAACTCATAGCTGGAGGCCGCCGATTAGCTGCCTGTTTGCTGGGCCAGCTTAATGTCCGTGTATGTTACACTGACATGATGGATCCAGTTACTATGAAAGAGATGGAAATCGAAGAGAACTTACAAAGGAAACAACTCACACCATCTGAAGAAGTTCTAGCTATAGAAGCACTTCATACGTTGAAACAAGAGAAGTATGGCACAGCTATCCAGGGAAAGACCGGCGGATGGACTCTTGAAAACACAGCCGAGCTTGTTGGCAAGACCAAGGGTTCTATCAGCCAAGACCTTGGCCTTGCCGATATGATTAAGAGGTTTCCTAGCCTAGCTGATGCTCCAACTAAGAGTGCTATTGTAAAAGCTGCTAAGGGTTTACAGAAAGTCAATTCGCGGATGAAGGCTACTGAGATTTACGAGCAGATTGTGCTGTTTGGTAATAAGAAATTGGATGTAGTCCAAGAGGACGCAGTCACTAACATGGCGGCACGCCCTGATAATTCAATTGATCTACTGATCACAGACCCACCTTATGGAATAGACATTGACCAGATAGCTATTTCCGTGGGGAATATAACTGGAGGACTCAATGCCACAGGATTTAAATACAATGACAGTGGAGAACACTCGCTGGATATGTATAGAATACTTGCCCACGAAAGTTCCAGATTCTGTAAGTCAACCGCTCATGCCTATGTGTTTGTGGCTCCAGAAAAGTTCCAGCTCTATCGTGACATCTTCATTTCAGAAGGATGGATGGTACATATCAAGCCATTGATTTGGTTTAAGATGGGCATCTATCATCAAAGTAATGCCCCGCATATGTGGCCTGCAAGTAACTACGAGATGATAATGTTCATGAGAAAGCCTGAGGCAAGACTGGTAGTAGAGGGAAAGACAGATGTTATTTCTATTCCTCCGGTTAATTCCAGTCAAAGAAAGCATCAGGCAGAGAAGCCAGTTGAATTGGGCCGTGAATTAATGCTGAGAACAAGTCTCCCAGGAGATAGCCTATATGACCCCTTCATGGGAAGCGGAGCTTTTATCGCGGCTGGAATGGACATGAAGATGGTTGTCCACGGATGCGACATACTGGCAGAAAGCTACTCTGCTACGATGGAAAGACTTGCGGAGAGGAAAAATGAGTAAGACAAAGCAAGTTCCAGAAGGATACAAGAAAATCTCTGTAAATGTCAGAATAAGTCTGATGATTGAAATGGTACAGCTGGCCAGGAAACTGGCTATTAGCTTTACTAGAGCTGTAGAACGTGCTTTTAAACTATATATAGAGGAGAACAAAGATGATAATAGACGAGGATAAGAAGTTAGACTTCTTAATAAATTATGTGCTTACAAGAGCAAGAACTGTAGATGGAGATGCAGAAGGGAAGCTTATAGCAGAGGAAGCAGTAAGTGCTTGGGAAATAATTAAATCTTGTATGGAGGAGAACAAAGATGGGAAATAATGGAGTAGGAATGAGCATTAATGTTAATGAACTAGATGATATACACTGTGATAACTGCAACGGAGTAGCCTTTGGTCAGCTATATCAGCTCAAATATTTACCAGGCTTTATGTCGCCGGATGGTACACCTGGAGTCACCTTCTTTGCTAAGGGATTTCAATGCGTTGCCTGCGGTAAACCGTTCACAATCCAGGAGCTAGCCCAAAGGCCACTCCCGAAGATTATCACACCAGTTTTAGTAGATAAATCTTAGGATATTATCTATGGAAAAGTTAGGCTTAGCAGTTTTTGTAAAATGGGAAAAAGAGCTGATACATTGTTTATATGCCAAGTGTGGAATAAGTCACAAGGAAGCGCCTAAAATGGCTAAGCAAATTATAGAATCCTTTAATGACTACTTTATTAAAGAATTTAAGTACCATGATCTTGGCACAACGTATACTAAGCTAATACTAGACGAATTTAAGGAGGAAAAATGAAAGTAGTAGCCGCACTTGAGCTAGTATATATAGGAGAAAAGTCTAAAGTTGATGCTATCTTAGATACACTAAAAGATACAGTAGAAGATGGAGTAGATATTTCCTATGCTATGCTTAATTATGAAGAAATTACAGAGGAGGAACGATGAAAGTAAAGACCGTAGGTCCAGCCAACGCTAAGATGTTCTTCGTGGGCGAAGCCCCTGGGAAAGACGAAGACCTTACTGGCCTACCATTTGTGGGCTATGCCGGAAAGACTTTGAACTGGTTATTAGGACAGGCAGGTATATCAAGGGCGGAATCACTGATTGGTAACGTAGCTAGAGAGCGTCCCGCGAACAACAAGATTTCTACATTCTTCGAGGATAAACAATGCACGATTCCTACACCACAACTAATTGCTTGGATGATGGAACTAAAAGCGGAGCTAGAAGAAAACCAGCCAAATGTTATCGTTGCGCTGGGTTCAACAGCCTTGTGGGCGTTAACGGGAGAGAAGGGACTTGGGAAACTAAGAGGATATGTATTGCCCTGCAGGCTTGTTCCAGGTATGAAAGTCCTGCCTACATATCATCCGCAGGCCATAAATTACGAGTGGAAGAATTTCTTCCCATGTATCTTAGACTTAAAGAAGGCAAAGTATCACAGCAAATTCAGGGAGCTAAAGTACTCCACACCCCAGGTAGTAGACAACGCCCCGATAAGTGGCTTTATAGACTACTTGAAGAATATATACGAACACAAGAATGATGGCAAACCAATCTCTGTAGATATAGAAACAATACAACCTGGCTCACACATCAGCACAATGGGCATCGCTATCAGTCCTATGTTCGCTATGTCTACTTGTTTACTCAAGGGAAAGTACCCTTGCTTGAATGAGAATGAAGAAGTTGAATTCAACTACTGGCTGAGCAAAGTCCTAACAGAACTTCCGCTCATTCTCCAGAACGCGGCGTATGATATCTCAGTATTAAATCTGAACAACCATATCTGGTGCAAGAACGTAGTAATGGATACTCTCATAGCTGCTCATGTGTGTTGGCCAGAGTTGCCCCGTGACTTAGGGTTCTTGGGAAGCATATGCTTAGACGTAGAACCGTGGAAACACTTGTCAGGAACGAACAACAGTTTGTATAATGGCCTTGATTGCTGTAACACATATGGGATAGCTGAGTTTATGTACAAAGAAGTGGAGAGGCTTAGCCTCCAGGAGAATTTCAAACACGAGATGTCTCAGATACCAGTCGCTTCAATGCTTCAATTACAGGGATTGGAAGTCCATAATGAGACGCAGGAACAAATGATTAAAGATTACAAGAAGATCGTAGCTGATACAAAGAAACTTCTTACAGAAATTATTGGAAAGGATGTAAACTTCGCGAGTCCTAAACAACTACAGAAACTTCTGTACGTTGATCTTGGATTCCCTGTCCAGCACAAAAGGCGCAAGTCCAAAGATGATCCGCTGAAATTAACAACTGATGCCGGCGCATTGAAGAAGCTTGCTTCTATACTACCAGACAATCCTATCTTCAAGTTAATTCTGAAACATAAGAAAGCTTTAAAGATGAATTCCTTTCTGGATATGAAGCTAAGTCCAGATAACAGAGTTCATACCAGTTACAACATCACCGGCTCCAGCGAGGACGCTTTGGGACGTAAGTCCTTTGGGCGGTGGAGTTCATCTGGTTCTATCATCCTTCCTTTTGGTAGTGGTAATCTTCAGAACATTCCACCCGATGCCAGGAAAATCTACCGCGCCAAGCCTGGTTGGAAGATTATTCAGGCTGACTACATCCAAGCAGAAGCCGTGGTTGTTGGTTACCTTAGTGGCGACCAGAGATTGATTAAACTATTCGAAGATAGTTTTGGTCTTCGATCTGCTGAGCGTAAAGCTAAGTATGACATTCATGTCATTACTGCACAGAATATGTTCAGTGTTAAGGAGGTAACTAAGGAACAGAGACAAATAGGTAAGACCATTAGACATGCAGCTAATTATAGCGCGGGTCCGCAGGTGTTAAGTCTCCAATTAAACTGCACAACCAGCCGCGCCAAACAGCTTATGGACTTATACTACCAGATCAACCCGCAGTTAAAGCTGTGGCATCAATCCATCCAGGAGGAGTTAAGAAAGGATAAGACGCTAGTCACGCCTATGGGCAGGAGACACAGATTTCTGGAACGGTGGGGAGATGAGTTGTTCAGAAGCTCCTATGCTTTCAAACCACAGTCGACAGTAGGTGACTTACTTAATAGCTCTCTTGTTTATCTGTATAATGAATACGGAGAAACAATAGATATATTACTTCAACTACATGATGCTATCTATGTTACATGCCAAGAAGAAATGGTTGGAAATACTATAGGTATATTAAGAGATTCTATGCTTCGTCCTGTACTTGTCAATCATAGAGTAATGGTAATTGACATTGACTTTAAAGTAGGAGACTCTTGGGGAGAGCAGGATGAAGTGGATTGGCAAGATTACAGTAATAGCTTTACACGGCAGGAAGTCATAGATATGAAGGGGGTATACAATGCTGAGCACGGTCGTAGCAGTTCCGAACATTAAACAGCGAGAATTTTTAATAAATACTATCAAGAGAAAATACCAGCTCAAGGCACTTGAAGAGTCTGGTATAAAGATAGTCCAGGATAGAGTCCACCGTATTCAGATATGGAAAGACGATCATCTCACGATGCAAGTCACCGTTGTTCTTGTTCCCGTGATAGTAAACACTGAACAACTATTCGGCTATGGTGGTTCGACTAAGATCCATGTGGATTATATCAAGCAGGAATTAATTAAGTGGATTAAGAAACTAGATGAAATAAGCGAAGCCAAGACAACAGACTCTAGTCTCACTGAGAAATTGGTGGGAGAGATATGATATGGCGAAAAGGCATCTGGAGAATTGGTTAGAGTCATATCTAGAATATACAGAAGGAATGGAAGCAGCAAAGTCTTTTCAGAGATGGGTGGGTATGTCAGTTATAGCTGGGGCACTGAGAAAGAAAGTCCATCTGTCTCTTGGGAGAATAAGAGTTTATCCTAACTTGTATGTTGTCTTAGTCGCCGAGCCAGGTATTGCTAGGAAAAGCCAGGCAATTAACACAGGACAGGAACTGTTACTCGCAACACCTGATATAGCTGTAAGCGCAGATGCAATAACCAAAGAGGCACTGTTGGAATCAATGGCTGAGAGTATGCAGAAAGAGATTTATGAGAATGGAGAAGAACTGAATCATTGTTCCCTCAGTATTATTTCGCGGGAATTTGAGACGTTCCTTGGCCAGAAGAAAGAGAACACAAAGATGTTAGTTCTATTGACTGACCTCTTTGACGGACAGGAACTACCGTGGACTTACAAGACTAAGAACTCAGGTAACGCCATCATCATGAGTCCATATCTCAACTTGTTGGCTGCGACTACTCCGGAGAGTCTGGCTAGTTGTCTACCAAGTAGTGCTATCGGAGGCGGCCTGACAAGCAGGATAATATTTGTCTGGGCCGGCCGACGCCATAGAAAAGTAGCAATCCCAGTACTAAGTGACAGGGTAGTAGAACTAAATGACCTTCTAAAGAAAGACCTATACTTCATATCGCGAATAGCAGGTATATATGAATTCTCCCCAGAAGCAAGAGCAAACTGGATAGACTGGTATAATGCCTACGAAGAATTAGATGTCGATAGAATATGCACAGATCCAAGCTTCAATGGCTGGTACAGCAGAAAACCAACATACATTCTCAAGATTGCTATCATCATCGCGGCTGCAGAAAGTGATAAGCTTACCATGGAATGGAGGCATGTAGATAAAGCTATCAAGTTAATAGAGGGAACAGAAATGGATATGGGCGGCGTCTTCCGCGCGGTAGGTAAGTCCGAAGTCTCGACAGAAGTTGATACCATAATGCAGCTTGTTAAAATCCACGGTACTATCAACGAGAAGAATCTCCTTAGTAAAGTCTGGAAGGACATGGACTCATTTAAGTTTGATAACGTAATGCGAACTGCTATGCGTACGGGGAAGGTCAAACGGGAATTCAAAGGAGTCGGTGATACAATCGACATCTGGTATTCGTGGGTTGGTAAGTCAAACGTTTAAAAATTAAACTTTCTTAGGAGGAACAATGTCACAGTATTATGTAGGAATAAATATTGTATTTGCGTGGGAAGCAAAAGATCACAACGGAGAAGATGGATATGCAATAACATATCCTGATGGTTATGTGGCTTGGTCTCCGAAGGACGTATTCGAAGCTGCTTATCTTCCCATGGGCGAAGGTAATGATAACACGGTTACAGCAAAAATGGTCGATGAATTCACAGGAGTTGTAATTGATAGATACAAGGCCACAAGCCTGCCCGATGGGAAAACAACACTTGTCGCAAACGAGATGATCAGCGGATTCATGGAATATGGCCTGAGTTCCTGTGTAGATCCAAATAACTATGACCAGTCTCTGGGGACCGAGCTTGCAATTAAAAAGATTAAGGACGTTGCTTGGAAGATGCTCGGCTTTGTCATTCAGTGGGGCAAATATGGTATAAACACTAAAATAGGATTGAACAAGGAGGATTCAAAATGACAAAGCAACAGTTCGTAGATACAGTAGGATTTTGGAACATTACAGCTAGACAAGGATCAAGTAACTGTGGCTCAGCTAATACAGCTGTAATGGTATATCACATGGCTATGTCAGTTGATATTACTAAGTTCAACAAGTGGTGTGATGCTGAGATTAAAAGACTTTCTGCAATATACTCTAAACCTGATATGTACGGTGATATATATGCTCAGCAGATAGTGAAATGGTGTCAGTGGGCATCTAATAAGAACGTAGTTGAAAAACCTGAATGGATATAAGGAGGAATGAATGAAAACAATTATCTTAGTATGTGCATTATGTATCTTGTCAAGCTGCGCGTCAGTTAGTTATACCAAACCAGACGGAACAAAGCTAACATACACAAGAGTATTCACAACTGCTGACTCAATGGATGTGCAGGTTGGTGACTCAACTGCCAAGATCAATGGCCAGAAGATTAACTTAGAGGCCTTCCAAGCTCTCATGGGCTTAGCAGGAATAGTAAAATGAAAGAGGAAGATTTCAAACTAAATGAGGCAAAGACTAAAATTGTTATGGACGGTGATATTCTGTTGACAAGGGAAGAAGTTCTTCGTATTCCAATATATCTTCTTCCAATGCCTGTGTTATCAGACAACATTAGGAGCTTCTTCTCCTGGGGAATCAAAGTCCACGAGAGAGGAAACTACAATCACTTCATGTGGCTTATAAGACCTGGGATTGTCGCGAGCCAGGGATTGTTGTATGGTGCGGAGTCTATTGATACTTACTTTGAAAAGTGTCGACTTAAGTTCTGGTACCATCCTAACTGGACGCAAGTTCATAGACAGAAAATCATGGCAGCTATTCAGAAACACCTTGACCGTCCGTGGTACAGAAGAATCTACGACGTGCCAGCTATATTCGGTCAACTGTTCTGGCACGAATTACAAACACCTGGCCTTGACATTTGTTCGGACAGTGGTAGTTACCTAGCAGAGGTTGATGAGTCATATGACCTTCGGCATCCAGACCCAGAACAGGTAAACAAGTGGATGGAAAGTAAACCGGAGTACAAAGTGTATGGCAGATACCTGCCAGACTAAGGAGAATTAAAATGAAAAGAACATTGTTTGGTTTCATCTTCATGGTTAGTATGATCTTTATACTGGCAGTCTACTGCCATGCAGCAAGTGACATTACATTTGCCTGGGATGCGTCCACAGGAGCTGCAAACTATACCGTTTACCAGAGTACTGTCAGCCCACCGACTAAGACATCAACCAAAGTCTGCAGTAATGTAACTGCTCTAACCTGTGTAGTGAACAACGTTCCAGATGGACTGTTCTACTACGCAGCAACAGCGAAGGATGCGGCAGGTAATGAATCTGGTATGTCAAATGTTATAAGTTTCAATGGCGATACTACACCGCCGATTGCTCCACCTGGATTTAGAATCAGTGTTACTGTTGTTGTTACTACAAGTCCTTAGTAGAACGGGGAGGGAAACCTCCCCTTCTTTTATCTTACCTTTAAGTTTCTTCTATATCATTTTGTCCACGAAGAAATCTATCTGTTGCTCTTCTTAACTTCCCTTCTTGTACAGCATGATGTTCACCTTGCAGCACGGAAAGACTGTGTTCAAGAGTATTATACTTATTATACAAATCTGATATAGAGTGACCTATAGTCTCCATATTTTTTACGCTTTGACTTATTACCATTTTTATCAGGTAACAAACAAATCCAAACATTCCTACTACAATGAAATACAGAAGTGCAGAGTGTTCCATCCAGAATTTATCCATTTCCACATAATCCTCCTAGTAGTTTTTCAAGCCCAACAATGTATACCTAACTTCTCCTGTACCAACATAGCTTCCTGCTCCATATGTAAACTCCACAGTCACAACTCTAGTTTCCCTTACATGTGCCTGAACAATAAGTCTATTACTATTCGCTGGTATCACTACAAGTTGAGTAGATGAAGTTGGAGCAAAAGCTGTCCAGTGCTGAACTATCGTCTCACTCTCAGCATCTACGACATTATATCTACCACTCGTAGGAGTAACATCAGCTCCGTTTTCATCCTTGAACTTTAGTTCTACTACACAGGTACATCCTTCATTTATTTCTTTCATTTGAGACTCCTTATTTAATATTAAGTCTTACACTAGGTGACTTCACAGTTAAATCTACTACTGGAGACAGAACCTGCAAAGACATTCCTGGGGAGCGCAGCTCCATATCCATATAGACCATACCCCCCGATGGACTGACTGATGGACTTGGAGAAGCTGATGGACTCCAAGTAGAACTGATTGATCTACTTACACTGGGGCTAATAGACTTACTTACAGAAGCACTTGGACTCTGCGTAGCAGATATACTTTTAGAAATACTCGCGGAGCGTGAACCAGTCCAACTAAGCGAGGCAGATCTACTCGAAGAAGGACTCCAGGTAGAAGAGATAGATTTAGATATACTAGCCGAAGGACTTTGTGTTGCACTAATACTCTTTGAAATAGACTTGGAGATTGATTTACTTATACTTTTACTGATAGAAGCCGATGGACTTCTAGTAGCACTAATACTGGCCGAAGGAGATTGTGTAGATGAAATAGAAGCAGACGGACTCCTTGTAGCTGATATACTAGCACTAATACTTTTACTTGCTGACTTTGAGATAGAACCACTCGGACTACGTGTCGCGGAGATACTGGCTGAGCGCGTATGTGACTGACTAGCCGATGGACTCTGTGTTGATGAAATTGACTGAGATCTAGTATGACTCTGACTAGCCGATGGAGATAGTGTTGAAGATACACTAGCAGATCTAGTATGTGACTGACTAGCTGAGGGACTTATTGTAGCTGAGATCGACGGTGATTTAGTCTTAGACTGACTAGCACTAGGAGATTGCGTCGACGAAACAGAAGCACTTCTTGTATGACTTTGACTTGCACTAGCTGATCTTGTCGATGATATAGATGCACTAGCAGTAGAGCTAGGAGTACTACTTGGTGTACTCGAAAGAGTAGATGAAATAGAAGCACTCCGGCTAGCAGATGCAGATTTGGAGATTGAAGCGCTCTTGCTCAAGGAGCTTGATTTGCTGATAGATTTGCTTATTGATGCAGACTTGCTGGTACTAGCCGAAGCACTAGGACTTTGCGTGGATGAGATGCTAGGTGACCTTGTATGACTTTGACTTGCACTTGGAGATCTAGTTGAACTAATACTTGAACTCCGCGTGTGAGACTGTGAGGCTGAAGGACTCCTTGTTGAGGACGGAGTACTGGATGGAGTTATACTTATACTAGCTGACTTGCTAGCACTTCGTGTTGCCGAAGGTGTAGGAGATGGAGTACTTGAAGGTGTACTCGATGGTGTACTAGAAGGCGTACTACTTATAGAAGCTGACGGTGAAAGTACCTCAATTTGGTTTACGAAGTATGAATATGATGTCTGAGAATCGTCATAAGTAACTGTATTAGTTAAGGTATCATCACTAATTCCTGAGCCATAAGCATAGTATATTCCATCTCCCCCCAAAGAATAACGCTTACTATATGTTGTGGCTGAGCTGGTATATACATGAACTAGGTGATCTACGGCTTCATCAAAGTCAAACGTAATCCAATCAGATAATAATGTACCACCTGCTGGTACTGTTCCTGAAGAAGAACCACCATTGAATGTTACTCTTGTAGGACTTGAAGAGAAATCATCAGTTGTTCCACTTCTTATTCCTATACTGCAGCCACTAATAACCTGACTATTTGCAGAGTGTCCTACAAACCTTAGTCGAATTGCAGAACCAGATACAGTTGCTGTGGCAGCTTTTATAATAAGTCTAAAATTAAACTTAGCAGCATAGCTCCAGTCACCTGTAATACTTTTGCTCCATGTTACATCAGACATTTATTCTCCAAGAAAGTTTAAATTTTAAACATTAGACTGAATATATTGTCTAACAATATCTTTAGTCTGTCCCCAACCAGGGATTACATCCGCTTCCTTCCAGTCCTGTGGTTTGTTCCTAAACTGCTCCAGAGACATTCTTCTCCTGGTAAAAGTCTTGTCATGTCTTAGATCAATACAAGGATATTCTGAAACATAAGTCTTAGCTTTACCAATTCTCATTTCCTTTGGAATTCCCTTTGGTGGGCTGAATCCAAGTGAACTAGTATGTCCATGTTCTGTTATGTAATCTACTTTTAACTTGTAATGTTCAATCAACAAGCTCCTCTTGGCACACATCATAGATGGAACATCAGCTTGATAGAACACGGCCTTGCCTGTATCAACATCCAACCTCCACAGGTTCCTATCAAAGTAATACGAACCATTCTCAGGTATATAACTGAAATGACTTGGGTGATATAACAAGTCATGCTCTATTTGAAAGATATATTCAGTCTCGGCTGTCTCCAGCCCAATCAGAATCTGCTTGTACATTGACAAGACAGAACGTTCAAAGTCTACTACTATGTTCTGCCCAAAGTCTACTGGCTTATGTGTCACAGATATAATAGGATATCCATACTGTTCCATGCACTTCAAGACTGAATTCTTACACGCATCAAGAATATTAGCATCCGGATGGTTATCTGAGTAATACACAAGAGTAGCACCCGGCTTTGACTCCTTAGAAGCAACTACAATACTGTTATCCTTCTTCGATTCTCCTTCTGGCCAATCAGGAACAGGACTAAATTTTTCTAGGAGCCAGTTCAAATCCCTCTTAGCTGAAGGCCATTCTCCTTTTACCCACAGCTTCCTACTGTATCTCCGCGCATGTTCCACCTGCCTACCTGACTGCGGATAAGGAAAACCGAAGTCTCCACCTTGAGTCCTGAACATGTGAGCGAACCATGTTTTCTTATTAACAACTTGCCTTCCTCCTGACAACCAAGACTTACAGGATACTTCTACTCCCATCTGCCCCCAACTTCCATGTTCTTCATCCATTCCTCCCAGCTCCCAATACCTAGCTCTTGGCATGAACCACCCAGCTCCTACATGACACATAACATCTGAGATGTCACCTACTGCCTCTGGCCTCTTCTCATATCCTCCCCAGTATTGAAAGTGCATTTCCTTATCAAACCTTGCGAAGTCTGTTCGTCTGGATAGACGTGGCTTCCAGATTATATCCCGCGTGAAATGTTCTGTGTTGTCACACTTCTTACAGCTAGTCGGTGTCGGTGACTGGTATCTCCTATCCCCACACTTGTCACATACCCAGTCAAACGCATGGAGGTTATACATTCTTGGAATCACCGTCCAATCAGGTTCACAATCCGCCATTAACTTAACATCAAATCCCTGATCAAACGCGCAATGAGCATCTACTTTCATTATGTACTTTGCTCTGGAAATTCTAGCTGCTTCATTCGTGGCAGCTCTCTGGCCTGATGGTTCATTGTGATATATAAGAGTTACCCTTGGGTGGTCAGGAATTTCTGGGTCCGCCCACTGTCCATCGCACACAGCAATAACTTCCGTGTCTCCTTCAATATTCTCGAGAATATTCTCTATTGTTTTCTTTAGGAACATCTCATTCCTAGCTGGAATCAACACACTCAAGTCCATTATTTCCCTCCGTGATTTAAGTACCAATTAACAAACTTAGGTAAACCTTCTTCAATCTCTGTAGAACACTGCGGATTAAGTGTTCTATTCTCCTCTTCCTCTTCCTTGTATAAACTACTGTATTCCCGCCGAGCCTCAGTACCTAGACTACTCTCCAGTATATCTAAGACATCATCTAACTTGCGCGGGTTTCCCCTGCCTATATCTACCATTTCAAGTGCATACAGTTGATCTTCAAGTGTAATACAAATTGTCTTAGCAACATCATCTACATAAGAGAAATCCCTCATAGTGTTCTTTCCTCTTATAACAACTTTGTCACCATGCAAAATCTGTTCAGTCCATTTCCAGATAGCCATATCAGGTCGTCCCCACGGCCCATAGACTGAATAGAATCTGAGACCAAGAATATCCATTCCGTAGTTATATCTGTAAATCCCAGCAATCATTTCATCAAAGTGCTTGGTCAATCCATAGACACTTCTTGGAACAATCGCGGTAGAGCTAGAAGCATACACGAATGGAATCTCTGCGTATCTGCAATACTCCAGGATTCTAACAAACTCACTTACATTGTTGTCTATGTAAGTCATTGGATTATTCTTAGAGTACATAACTCCTGGTTGTGCGGCGAGGTGTAGCACAACGTCACAATCTTGAATCGGGCTGAGAGTTATTCCAAGTTCTTTAATTCTTTCCACCTTAAGCATTACATCATAATAGTCTGTTAGAATGTCATTCCCAGTAACTAAATGCCCTCTTTCCATAAGTTGTTTTGCCACATGGAAGCCAATGAATCCCGCAATTCCTGTTATGTGTACCTTCATCTTTTCATACTCCACATGTCTCTATCCCAGTCCTCTCTGTATTCCTTTAGTTTAGAGTTCATTCTCTTAGCCATGACCATTGCAGTCTTTGACAGATCACATACCTCCGCAGACTTAAGAGACTTGCCATTCCTATATACTTCCCTTAACACCTCACAGATTGTCCAGTGCATACTGTGCATCCGCATATTTACTGTAGCCTTTTCCTTCTCAGTAATTGGTCTATGGATATACTTAACTGTCGTCTCTACAGGCGTAGCCCCATCCAACTTAGTTCCAATACACATAGTGTCTGATCTGCTAGTCTCAATCTCAATTACTTTGATTCCAGCATAGTCAAACAAGTCCTGCATACCGTCGGGGTAATACCTGTACGTATCAAAGGGACAGTTATGTTTAGCGTTCTTATGTTCCTTCCAAGTATGCGGAGCAATTATAACTATGTACTTGGAGAAGTAAGGTGTTAAAGTCCGGAGCCACTCCCACGGCTGTTTCACATGCTCCATTGTCTGACCAGAAATAACAATGTCAAAGACACCTGGGATATTCTCAAATCCAACTATGTCTACGTTATCCCCAGGCTCTACATCCATACCAGCGTATTTGAATCTATCAAACAGGGGCCGATAGGTCAAGCCACCTTTCCTGTTCTTTAAATTCCTTGCCCCTACATCCAATATACTTAGTCCCTCTAGTCCTACTAAGTATTTATCCCTGAAATAAGTCATCAACTGATAGCTTGTCTTATGCATTACTTAACCTCCCAATACCATGATGGTATACCAGGAGAACCGTCGCGCCTTGGAGTCTCCGCGAGAATGTCTGTTACTTTAAACTCAATGTTATGGAATCTACAGTAATCATTGACCGCATCCATTACTCCAACGTTCTGTTCCTTACTGGATACATAGTCATGCCCTGAAATCATTCCGCCCTTTCTAACTTTTCTTGACCACATTATAATATCTTGCATAGCATAATCATAGGAGTGATCACAGTCTATGTAGACAAAGTCTAGAGAACCATCTGGAATTTGCTGACTTGCCAGTTCACTAGACATCTCAAGCCATTGAACATTTGAATTGCCAACTTTCTTTCTTGCTCTCCTTTTAGCTTTATCAAACCGCGGTTGTCTATGTTGGCTTCCTTTGAAGTACTTATACATATCAACCAGAATCAACTTAACCTCAGGAACTAGATCAAGAATATTAGCTGCGTTGCTTCCATCCCAGACACCTACTTCTGCACCTAACTTATAGTACTTAGAGGCAAAGATTCTATAAATATCTTCTCTGCACATTCCCTTCTTAGGTTCTTCTTCTACAGTCTCAAACTCCACATGTACTGGAACCGGCGCGAACTTATCATACAGCCAAGACAAGTCTCTCTCACCTTTAAAGTTATTCCAATACTCCAGAGCATAGGCCACGGACTTCTTTTTCTGACTCTTCGAGACGACCACTTCTTCTTTTGGCTTGTTGTAGTGAGCATACCAAGTGTTTTTATCTAACACACATCTCCCACCGTTAAGCCAAGTCTTTAAACTTATCTCCTGAGCCTCACGACCAGTCCATCCATAGTTCACATCATCTTCACCACCGATGAAGTCGAACCATGACTTCTCCATAAACCAACAAGAACCCTGAAAGGTCATGAGGTCACAGAGTTTATCCCCGTTCACTCTGTTCTCATAATCTCCCCAGTCATGACCTTTCAAGGTTGCTCTGTCTAGGTACTGGAAGTCCCGCCTATGTCTAGGTTTAGGCTCCCAGTTCTTTCCACTGAGCTGAAAAGCTGTCGGGACTATTGTCCACTTAGGTTGATGGTCTTTGACTAGCTGTAAATCAAACCCATCAGCCATTAAACAATGCCCATCAAGCTTCATTATATACTGGCCTTTAGCAAAGGCAACACCAGCATTTATTGCTGACCTCATTCCCTTCTGTTCTCCGAAGTGAATGAAATTCACACGCTTGTCAAATTCGGGGAATGGCTCCGGCCAGTAACCATCCAGTACTACCACTACTTCTAACTCTCCTCTTGCCTTGTCCAGCAAGGATCTAACAGTCTTCTCCAAATACTGTTCATGCCTTGCTGGAATAATTACGCTTACCATTGTTCCTCCTTTCAGTCATTCGTTTAAAATTTAAACTTTCTTATGCACCACCACTCGGAGTTGCCGAGATACTCTTAGACTTACTTGCCGACGGTGACCAGGTTGCACTTACACTAGAGCTCTTAGAAGCAGACGCTGACTGTGTAGGTGATACCGAAGGAGACTTCGTAGAGCTAATGCTCTGGCTAGGGGTCTGGCTTCTACTTGCACTCTGTGAAGGACTAATAGAAGCGCTAGCTGATTGAGATAAACTAGTAGAGGAGCTAGGTGACTGTGTTGCACTGATTGATTTACTCTTACTTGCGCTTGGACTCTGTGTAGAGCTGATAGTCGCGGATATACTCTTGCTTTTAGAAGCACTTGGGCTTAGAGTCGCAGAGATAGAAGGACTCTTTGTTGAGCTTGGACTTAGAGTCGAGCTAATAGAAGAACTCTTTGAAGCACTTGGACTAAGTGTCGAGCTTATAGATTTACTTATTGAAGAACTCTTAGTCGCACTCTGTGTGTGGCTCTGTGTATGACTTGGTGTACTAGACGGAGTTCCACTCTGAGATGCACTAACGGAAGCACTCTTTGACAAGCTGATTGAAGGACTAATTGAAGCTGAAGGCGTCAACATCACAGCTCCACCAACTAACGCTACACTTCTCCAGTTAGTTCCAGTCGAACTATTATTTGCTATACAGATATATAGATTCATTCCATCTTGGTACATCTCTCCGGCAACTCCTATAGTACCTGCTTGTACTCCTGCTTGATAATTATGAGGAGTACCATTTTTAATTCTTACTGAATCCCATCTTCCCATGGTATCCTCCTTAGTTTCCGTACAGGTGGAATGTAATTGTTACTGCATTAGCTCCACCGGTTTCGGTTGCTCTTATCTTAATAAATGGCGCGGGAACAGTTACTATACTAGACCCATTCTTGCCATTGGCATCTGGCCCAGTTGTAGCTGTCTGACCATCTGCAATATTCGCGGATAGATCAAGAAAGCTTGTACCATCAAAGCTCGAGAGTATTTCGAATCTTGCTGTTCCTGTTCCTGTAATAGTCCATCCGGCTGCCAAGTAACCATCGATAGACCTGATGTCGATAGGGTCACTCAGCATATTTTGTCCAGCAGCCAATGCTTCAAGACTCCATACTCTCACTGCGCCTATACCTTTCTTTACATGTTTGAGACTCATATTTAATCCTCCTTAGTAGGTATGCTAGGTATTCCAAAAAGATATCTGAACTTGCTTCCTCTGTATCGTTCAGGTATATCTGATTCACTTAATCTATTTGCTTTCATTAAAATAGCTGGAACTGGTCCGGATGGAAGCCATTTTTTAAAGAAATCTGATACCCACGTATCATCATTCTCTTCGTTGGCTTTAGCTTCCAGTGCAGCATTTAAAACAGGGTTAGTACTAAGCATCAAACTACTTCCCTCTTTCTTTATCCCAGGAATATGT